>OIQI01000006.1_pt1 | contig 84727 bp, 70 predicted proteins | sample 1585911 | NCBI WGS metagenome assembly OIQI01 (sample SAMN02675049, study PRJEB24791) | human gut metagenome, SKBSTL061 | isolation source: stool | host: Homo sapiens | place: USA
AGCGGGCATCCTTCGCAGTTTTGGGCTCTGTACCTTGCGCTTTCCGTCTGGTATCCATTCGCTGTCTTGTCGCGTTTGGTGCCAATGCGTTCCATGTGCTGCCCCATTGGACATACGTAATAGTCTTGTCCGGCATTGTAGAAGAAGCTGTCCTGATGAAATGGACCCGGTGCATAGTGCATACGCTGCTCTTTGTGGAACATGTTGTATTTGACGTAGGCCTCGATACCGTTCTCCTCCATAAAGCGGTAGTTTTCCTCAGAGCCGTAGCCGGAGTCAGCTACCTCAGTGCTTGTCAGATGTCCATAGCGTGCAGCAAAGGAGTACATGAATGGAATGTATGTCAGAGTGTCTGTGGGATTGGGGAACAAGGCGTAGTTGAGGATGAACTGGTTCTCGGTGCCTATCTGTAGATTGTATCCAGGTTTGGTCTGTCCATTGTTCATCGCATCCTCCTTCATGCGCATGAAGGTGGCGTCGGGGTCCGTCTTGCTGAAGGAGTTTCTCTTGCCGAGCGTTTCCTTCTTCTGCTCATAATCTGCAAGAGAGGCCGCCTTTTTCTCTATCTCCTTTATCTGCTTCTTTTTCTCACGCAATGCTTTCTTTGCCTCTTTTGTCTGTGGCGCTTCTTTCGATAGCTCCTCGTTTAGACGTGATGTTATCTCGCAGACCATAGCTGGGGTTATCCCGGTTGACTCGGTCTTGCTTGCATTGTCCTGGGCTATAACGTCGTCTACCTGAGACAGGAGCACGGCAAGCTGACGCTTGAGCTTGTCTATGTTGCGCTCCACGTTCTTGCGCCAGACAAAGGTGTACTTGTTGGCCTTGGACTCTATCTTCGTGCCGTCGACATACTCCACGTCAAGTGTGATGAAACCTTTCTCTGCCAACAGAAGAACCAGCTGTGTGAACACGTTTGAAATCTCGTCTTTCACACGGTTGCGGAATCGGTTGATGGTGATGAAGTCAGGCTTGTTGTAGCCAGCAAGCCAAATAAAGTGGATATCGCGTTTTAGCAATTCCTCTATGCGGCGACAAGAATAAATGTTGTTCATGTAGGCGTAGATGATCACCTTGAGCATCATACGGGGATAGAATGCATTACGCCCTTTTACATGATAAAGTTTCAATATGTTGCTGATATCAATCTTGTCAAGCACATGGTCGATAATGCGTACCGGAGCGTCATCGGCGATATCTTCGTCGATTCTTGAAGGAAAAAGCAGGATTTCCTTGCTTAGATTGGGAATAAATTGTACCTTTGACATACTATAAATTCTTTCCATAAAGGTACAAAAAAAATATGGAATGGCAAAGCCCGTGCTTGTGAAAGTTCGGGCTTTGTGATATGTTAAAAGAGGGTGTGCCAATTTTGACACACCCCCTCGTAGGGGGAATACAACCCACTTTCCGAAACGATGATGGCATATTAATCATGAACATTTTTGATTTTTTGCTGAATCGAAAGGAGTGGCAGCTGTGATCGATTGCACTTATTAAAATCCTCCTTAAAATTTGCATATATGTAATTTATAAATTACCTTTGCGATATGAAATACAGACAAGTTGTTGCATATAAAACATACTTTGATGATTTTTTTAAGGATCAAAATGAGAAAGTTCAGAAGAAAATCATTAAGGTACTTGATATTGTGGAGCAAATAGAGCGTATTCCACAAAACTACCTTAAGTATATAGAGGGTACGAATGGCTTGTTTGAAATACGCATACAGCTGGGCAATAACATCTTTCGCATCTTTTGTATTTTTGATGGAAACCAACTTGTAGTCTTGCTAAGTGGCTTTCAAAAGAAAACACAAAAGACGCCAAAGTACGAAATAAAACGTGCTGTAAAAATAATGAACGACTATTATAACGATAAAAAGGAGGTAACGAAATGATGAATAATCTAAAATCACTCGAAAATATAAAGGATCAATATTATGGTGCTGTTGGCACGCCTAAGCGTGATGAGTTAGAGCGCGAATTAGAATCTTTGCGTATAGGATTGAAAATAAGGGAAGCTCGTGAGCGCCTTAATATGACGCAAGAGCAATTAGCCAATCGGATTGATAAGAAACGATCCTTTATATCTAAGGTGGAAAGTAATGGTGAAAATATAACATTAAAAACACTTTTTGATGTGGTAGAACGTGGGTTAGGTGGAAAGCTAAATATTGAAGTTTCTTTCTAATAACGGAGGATTTTAATAAGCCAAAAGTGATTTATCCGTAGATTTGATGTAAATATTTTGTTCTCGCTTTAATTCACGTTCAATTTACGTTTAATTCACGTTTAAATTACGTCTAATTCACGTTCAAAAAAGGCGCGTCGTTTTGACGCGCCCGGCATAATCTAATTCAATATATTATGAAAATTTTGAGAGAAAGAAGCTTCACAGCTTCATGGTGTTTTATTAAACATGATTATTTTTTATAGAAAGTTTAGAAAATTGTCTTCTCATTGTTTCGTCACTGCCGACGACATCTCCGGATGCTCCCTCTTTATGGAGTCGAGGCGTATGGAGTCTGCCTTGGCCATTGACGGCGTTACGGCGTGCTTTGACAGTCCGGTGCTTGCTGCCGGCTGTGGCTTGTCGTTGTTGTTGAACGCCACCTGCGCGGCATTGCCCAGTGTCAGGATTATTGCGACAACGGCTGCTGCCTTGAAAAGAGGCATCATGCGGTGCGTGAGGCTTATTGTGCGTGCCTTCACTGGCTGTTGCTCGCCCACCTTTTCCAGCACTCGCCTGTCGAAGTCGTCGCCGAGGCGGTCTGTGCGCGTCTCCTCCTGCTCGTAGGCGAAAAGCGGTGCATATTTCCGCATCCCCCGTGGCAGGTCTTTCTGGCAGAAGAATGTCCTGAGGATTTTCTCCTCTTCGAGCGATGTCTCGCCCTGCCAGTAACGCTCAAGTAGCTGTTCTATGTATTTGTAATCCATAATTGTCTGCTTTGTCAAATTGTTGTTTTATTGACCGGCGCGCCCTGAAGATGTTCACTTTCACCTGTTCTTCGGTGATTTCAAGTATTTTCGCTATCTCCCTGTAGGGTTTGCCTTCGAAATCCCTCAGTTGCATGCAGGAGCGTTGTTTCTCCGGCAGTCTGTCAACAAGCCGCCGCACCATCTCCATCTTGTCCTTGCGGATCATCTCTTCGTGCGGGTCAGATGTCCTGTCCGGTGTCTCTGTGAGCCTTTTGTCAATCGGCTCGTTGTTGTTGTCCTTTCTCCTTGTTGCGTCGAGGGCGAGGTTGCGGCACACCGTCATGCTGTATGCTTCGATGTTTTCCACCGACTGCCAGTTGTCCCTCTTGTTCCACACCTTTATCAGTGTGTCCTGCACGATGTCTTCAGCCTCTTCACGGCTGAGCGTAATTCTCAGCGCAAGCCGGTAGAGCGCGTTTTTCAGCGGCAATACATCGTTACGGAAACTGACGTTGTTCATCTGTTATCTATATTGACGACGTTTCACAAATGGCAAATGTTACAGTGCCTTTGGGCTTTTTAACTTTTTTTATGTTGTGCAGGTGGCGGAGTTAAGGCAACGCTTTGTTGGATTTTGCTTAAAATGTCTCCATCAAGACCATTGCCTTAACTCCTTGTCTCCTTAGGACTTTGGATTTCCCCGTGTGCCTCACTCGAGATAAGTGTATCCGTAAAGTCCGGAGCGGTAGTTGGATAGGAATTCCTTTCCCTCATCGGGTGATATTTTCCCCTGTTTCACGCTCTTTGCCACCCATGTCTCGAGTTGTCTGACGAGTTTCTTCGGGTTGAACTGCACATAGTCGAGCACATCCTCGATTGTCTCGCCGTCGAACACTTGGTCGATTTGGTATTTGTCGTCCTTCACCGAGATATGCACGGCGTTGGTGTCCCCGAAGAGGTTGTGCATGTCTCCGAGTATCTCCTGGTATGCCCCGACGAGGAACGCTCCGAGGTAATATGGTTCGTTGCCGCGAAGAGTGTGCACCGGCAGGATGTGCGATACATGGCGTTCGGTGACGAAGTTGGTGATCTTGCCGTCGCTGTCGCACGTCACGTCCTGCAGTGTCGCGCTGCGTGTGGGTCGCTCGTTGAGCCGCTGTATCGGCATGATGGGGAAGAGTTGGTCGATGGCCCATGCGTCCGGCAGCGACTGGAATATTGAGAAGTTGCAGAAGTACTTGTCGGCGAGCAGTTTGTCGAGTTGGCGCAGTTCCTCTGGTATGTGTTTCATTCCCTTGGCGAGAACGCTGATCTCCCGGCATACGCTCCAGAACATGCTCTCTATCTCGGCTCGTGTCTTTAGGTCGACCATCCCGTGGCTGAACAGTTCGAGGGCCTCCTCGCGTATCTGCTCGGCATCGTGCCAGTCCTCGAGCATTGTGCGCTGGTTCAGGTTGTCCCAGATCTCATATAGGTCCTTCACGAGCTGGTGTGCGTTCTCCGCCGGCTCGAAGCTCTCCTTCATCTCCGGCAGTGATGCCGTCTCGAGGACATCGATGACAAGCACCGAGTGGTGTGCGGCGAGCGAGCGTCCGCTCTCGGTTATTATGTTCGGGTGGCGTATGCCGTTCTTGTTGGCGGCGTCCACGAACGTGTAGATGCAGTCGTTGACGTATTCCTGTATCGAGTAGTTGACCGAGCTCTCGCTCGACGGCGAGCGTGTGCCGTCGTAGTCAACGCCGAGTCCGCCTCCGCAGTCAACGAAGTCAACGTTGTATCCCATCCTGTGCAGTTGTATGTAGAACTGCGATGCCTCGCGCAGTGCGGTCTGTATGCGCCTTATCTTCGTTATCTGCGACCCTATGTGGAAGTGTATCAGCCGCAGGCAGTCGTGCATTCCTTTCTTGTCGAGAATGTCGAGAGCCTGCAGCAGTTCCGAGCTTGTCAGTCCGAACTTCGACGCGTCGCCGCCGCTGTCCTCCCACTTCCCGCTTCCGCTGGAGGCCAGTTTTATGCGTATTCCCAGGTTCGGCTTCACGTTGAGTTTCTTTGCCGCGCGTGCTATTATCTCCAGTTCGTTGAGTTTCTCCACCACTATGAAGATGCGTTTCCCCATCTTGTGTGCCAGCAGTGCCAGTTCGATGTAGTTCTGGTCCTTGTACCCGTTGCACACGATGAGCGAGTCGCTCTGGCACTGTACGGCTATGACGGCGTGCAGTTCCGGCTTGGAGCCCGCCTCGAGTCCGAGGTTGAACTTCTTGCCGTGGCTTATCACCTCCTCCACAACCGGTTGCATCTGGTTCACCTTTATGGGGTATATGATGAAGTTCTCGCCTTTGTACCCGTATTCCCCGGCGGCTCTCTGGAAGCACGACGCCGTCTTCTCTATCCGGTTGTCGATGATGTCTGGGAAGCGCAGCAGCACGGGCGACGCCACGTCGCGCAGTGCCAGTTCGTTCATCACCTCGTGCAGGTCAATCTTCACATTGTCCTTGCACGGCGACACATACACGTTTCCCTCTTCGTTGATGCCGAAGTATGACGTTCCCCACCCGTTGATGTTGTAGAGTTCCTTAGAGTCCTCGATGGTCCACTTCTTCATTTTGGATTATGCTTGCTTAATGTTATGTTTTTTCACCGGCTGCGCCCGTTATATATTGAGCAGCTTACGCATTGCCGCGACGCTTAGTTTTATCTTCTCGTAGTTGTCCATCAGCGACACGTCCAGATGGTGCTTCGCCATGTTGTAGTAAGGCTCGCGCTGCCGCAGTTGCTCCGTGACGAAGCCGAGCAGTTGCTCCCCGCTCTTGCCCTTTATCAGCGGTCGCTCAACCCGTCCCATCCTCAGGTGCCCGCACAGCACTTCCGGCCTGGCCTTTAGGTACACCGTCTCTCCCTGACGGTTCAGGTAGTCCATGTTGTCGGCGTGGCACGGCGTTCCTCCCCCGCAGCTTATTATCACGTTCTCGAACTCCGCCACCTCGTGCAGCATGTTGTGCTCTATCTTGCGGAAGCCCTGCTCGCCCCTTTCCTCGAATATCTTCGCCACAGATATGTGCATGCGTGTCTCTATGTACCAGTCGAGGTCGTAGAACATCATGCCTGTTTCCCTTGACAGGGCGCGCCCTATCGTCGTCTTTCCCGCCCCCATGTACCCTATGAGGATTATTCGTTTCATTTCTTTGCCTTCTCTATCACCTCGCGGCATTGCTCGAGTGTGAGTTCCGCTGCCTTTGCGTGCAGCGCCTTTGGCAGGCGGTAGTTCTTCCCGTCGTATGCGATGTAAGGCCCGAAGCGGCCGTTCATCACTTCCAGTCCCGGCTCCTCGTCGAATTTCTTCAGGTGCCGCTTCTCCTCCTGGCGGCGTTTCTCCTTTATCAGGCTCACCGCCTCGTCGAGCGTTATCGTCATCGGGTCCTTGTCCTTCGGTATCGAGACATACTTGCGGTTGTTTAGGACGTATGGGCCGAAGCGCCCGGTGCCTACCTTCACCTCCTTGCCCTCGAACTCTCCGAGTGTACGCGGCAGTTTGAACAGTTCGAGAGCCTCGCTGAGCGTTATTGTCTCTATGCTCTTGTCGGCAGGCAGTTGTGCGAAGCGCGGCTTGTCATTGTCGTCGGCTGCTCCAATCTGCACAACCGGCCCGAAGCGTCCTATCTTGACGAGCACCGGCTTGCCGCTGGCGGGTTCCTTGCCGAGCTCGCGCTCGCCGGTCTTGTGCTCCTCTCGTTTCTTCATAGCGGTGTCCACCGCCGGCTCGAAGTCGTCGTAGAACACTTTCATCATGTCCTTCCATTCCTCCTTGCCGTCCGCAATCTTGTCGAATTGCTGTTCCACGCGCGCCGTGAAGTTGTAGTCCATTATCCCGGGGAAGTTCTTCAGCAGGAAATCGTTCACCACGATGCCTATGTCTGTGGGCAGCAGTTTTCCCTTCTCGTTGCCCACCGTCTCTTTCCGGTTCGACTTATTGATCCTGACGCCTTTCAGTGTCAGCACGCTGTACTGCCGCTCCGTCCCTTTGCGGTCGCCCTTCTGCACATATTCCCGCTGCTGTATGGTGGATATTGTAGGCGCGTAGGTAGACGGTCGCCCAATCCCGAGTTCCTCCATCTTATGCACGAGTGAGGCCTCTGTGTATCTCGCCGGTCCCTGGCTGTATCGCTCGGTGGCTGTGATCTCTCGGCGCAGCAGTTCGTCCCCCGTTTTCATTGCCGGCAGCATGTGCGAGAATTCCTCCTGGCTGTTCTCGTCGTCGCCGCTGCTCTCGCGGTAAACTTTTAGGAAGCCGTCGAATTTCACCACCTCGCCTGTTGCTATGAAGATGCGCGTGTCGAGGTCTTTGCCGTCTGTGTTCTTGTCATCCTCGGCTGCGTCGCTTGTCAGCGCGATGCTCACCGTTGTCTTCTCTATCTTAGCGTCCGCCATCTGCGACGCTGCGGTCCGCTTCCATATCAGGTCGTACAGGCGGCGTTCCTGCTGCGTGCCTTCCACGGTCTGGTCGCCCATGCAGGTGGGGCGTATTGCCTCGTGGGCCTCCTGCGCCCCCTTCGAGCTCGTGCGGTACTGCCTTTGTTTGCCGTATTCCTTTCCCCAAAGCCTTTCGATTTCCTCCTTTGCGGTGTTTATGAAAATTGAGGACAGGTTGACCGAGTCGGTTCGCATGTATGTTATGAGTCCATGCTCGTAGAGATGCTGTGCCACCATCATCGTCTGGCTGACGGAGAACCCGAGTTTTCTTGCGGCCTCCTGTTGCAGCGTCGATGTGGTGAATGGCGGTGCCGGGGTGCGTCGGATGGGCTTTTTCTGTATGTCGCTGACGGTGAAACGGGCGTTTTTGCAATTCTCGAGGAATTGCGTCGCCTCCTCCTCCGTCTTGAAGCGCGTGTCCAATTCCGCCTTCACCTCACTCTGTGAGCCATCGGCATTTGTGTGTCCGAAGATTGCGCCCACCCTGAAATACGACTCGCTTCTGAACGCCCTTATCTCCCGCTCGCGCTCCACGATCAGCCTCACTGCCACGCTCTGCACCCTTCCTGCGGACAGGGCGGGCTTCACCTTGCGCCACAGCAGCGGCGACAGTGAGAAGCCCACGATGCGGTCCAAGATCCGCCGTGCCTGCTGCGCGTTGACGAGGTCCATGTTTATGTGCCTCGGGTTTTCTATCGCTGCGAGTATCGCGGGCTTGGTGATCTCGTGGAACACGATGCGGCTTGTCTTTTCCCCATCGAGTCCGAGAACCTCGCACAGGTGCCAGCTGATGGCCTCTCCCTCGCGGTCCTCATCGGATGCGAGCCACACTTTCTCCGCTTTCATGGCGTTGCTGCGCAGCTCGTTTACGACTTTCTTCTTCTCTTCCGGTATTTCGTATTCGGGTTCCAGTGACTTGGTGTCTATGCTCAGTTGCCTTTTCTTCAGGTCGCGAATGTGTCCAAAGCTTGACATTACCTTGAAGTCCTTGCCCAGGAATTTCTCTATCGTCTTTGCCTTGGCAGGACTCTCTACTATCACCAAATTCTTTTGCATATCTAAATTGATGTTTATTTTGGGCGACAAAATTAGAACAAAAAGTTTGCATGTACCTTTTTATATATCCTTATTTTTGCTTTTTTAACCTTTCCCGCGTTTCAAAAGGTTATTTTAATGCCAGTTAAAGCACTGCATTGCGAAAAAAACCATATCTTTGCAATCAGCGAAGGCATGTTCCGTGAAGTCACCGCCGATCGTATGTTCAGGGCTGCGGACTTTTGAAATATGTCCGGACACCAACTTTGCGGAAACGCTTTAGTTATGAAAAAACTCGTGATTGTGTCGCTCCTGCCGATGTGCGTGAAGGGTTGCTTTGCGCGTTGTGGCATATAATTGGAAATCAATAAAACTGAATGGATATGAGAAGAATAACAGTGATGGGCATCATGTTTTTTGCGTTGTTGTCATGCTCGGGTATTGGTGACAGGATAAAGAGTGGCGTGAAAAAAGATGCTGAAGAGGTTGCCGGCGGCAATGATGAAACGGGCGGTTCCCGATTGGCCGGCGTTGACGACGCGTCCTCAGACAAATATCATTTTGACAGCGAGTACCTCGTTGACATTAACGGTGTGGGGAAGCGGGGAATGGTGACTGCGAACCAGCTTTCTGACGGGCTGACAATGGAGTACGACCTTGACGGCGACGGCACCGACGACACTTTCAGGATAGAGCGCGACCACCCGAACGGGGTGCGCATACTGTGGTTGATGACGAGAAGAAATGTCGGGGTGAACCTCTTCATGGAACTTCCCCACGATGACATGAGGGAGGAGTGTTTCGACGAATATGACGAGCCAAAGGATGGCGTGGCGATGGAATTATTTTTTTCGGATGCCAACAATAAAAAAACAAATGCCGCGTTGGTTAGCATTGGCAGGAAAGGAGAATGCTCGCACACCTATGTGTTTGTGTACGACGGCAGCAATCCCTCGCATGTGAGACTGGCTGACGACTTTGATTCGGGTGAGGCATGTGTGTTGTTTCCCGAGGAAGGGGTCTTCTACATAAAGGACGGCGGCAGTGTGAGGAAGCACAATTTCGTGATAGGAGGCGGAAGATAATTATAACAGATAAAATGTTTTTGAAATGAAAAAGATTGTTTTTTTTGTAGTGGCGATGGTTGCCGTTGCCGCGTGTGGCAACATGAAGGGTGATGCCAAGGGATCAGGAAGTGGCACGTTGGCCAAGGACAGCGTCGCCGACTCTGTGCTGTTAGGGGATGGAGAGTCGCAGAGTGAAGTCAGGGTGAGGGTCGTATTCCCAGTGGGAGACGATCTGGTCGCCAAGAACATCAGGGATTTTATCAGGGAACAACTCGACTCCAAAAACAGTGCGGATTCCCGGGACGTAAGGAAGATGGTGCGTGGGTATGTGGAGGAAAGCAAGAAGGAAATGACCGCCATTCATGCCCAATACGAAGGTTCCCAAAAACCAGGATTGTCAGATTTTATGGATATAGATGTGCTGTACGAGGACGAGGATTTCATAACAATGTATGTGTTCTGCTCGGTGTATACCGGGGGAGCGCATGAAAGTCATTTTGTGAGGGGTGTCACTTTCAGCAAGAAAGACGGAGCGAAGGTTGGCGTTGAGATATTGTCAAGAGACAAGATTGGCGACATAAGGAAGGCTGTGGACGACGGCATCACCGATTACTTGCGGAAGTATTTCGACGGCAATTATGACAAGGCGGACAACCCTGCCCTGGAAGGCGAGGATGGCAAGCCGGCCATTGCCGAGCTGCCGCAGGAAGGACTGTACATACAGGGCGACAGCGTGGTGTTCCAGTATCAGGACTACGAGGTGGGACCGTATGCTTTCGGCCGTCCCTGCGTGAAACTATCGCTTGGCGACATGAAGAAGAAAGGCTGGCTAAGCGAGGATTTCGCTAATAAAGTGAAGTGACAATGCGCCGGGCGCGGCGCGCTTTCGGTTTAATCCGCTTGTCAATGAGTTTTTTGGTGTAAATCGTCAACAAGCCGTCTCACCCCATCGCGAATGCTTTGCAGCCCGAATTGTTCGGGCTGCAACTCGTCTATGGCCATCCACTCCGCGTCGGCGGCATCATCCGCCGCCACAACGTTGCCAGGGTCTGCCACCTCGCAACGGAAGAAAAGGTCCATGGTGGGAATGCCAATCCCGCTGTATGTGTAGTTGTTCGGCAGCGAGAACAGAAACTCTGCTGCAACAACCGTCAGTCCCGTTTCCTCCTTCACCTCGCGCCTCACGGCCTCTTCTGCCGTCTCGCCGATGTCGCAGAAGCCGCCTGGCAGGTCGAGTGTCCCCCGTGCCGGTTCCCTGCCGCGCCTCACCACGAGCAGCCTTCCGCCACCGTCGAATATGAATGCCGCCGTCGCCGCCGCCGGGTTCATGAACATCTCGAAGCCGCAGCAGGCGCATCGCTTGCTCTTGGCGGAATTTTCCTCAAACCGCTCCGCTCCGCACACTGGGCAGAACCTGTATTCCCGCAGCGGGTGTTTTCCCGTTTTCACCGGCATCGAAGCAATGCTTTTCAGTCTGTTGTCAGAGAAGTCCGCGCAGTTCGGCCTCGAAGTCCTTCATCTGCGTGTCCCGTTTGTACAACATGCTGTTGCGGTCAACGAGGAAGAACGTCGGCAGTTGCTGAACGTTGTATCTCATAAGAATCTCGTTGGCATCCGCCCCCTCTGCACGGACGCACACCCACGGCAGCGCCGCCGTCTGCTGTTTCCAGAAATGCTCGTCCTCGTCTGTCGACACTTGGTAAATCTCCAGTCCGCTTGCGTGGTATTTGTCATACAGCTCGCGCAGCATCATAATCCTCTTTGTACTGTTCTCCGATGCGAAGACGTGGAAGTCGAGGAACACCACCTTGCCTCGGAGGCTGGTAAGCCGCCGCGTCACCCCGTGGTTGTCCTTCAGTGCGATGTCTATTATGTTTGAGGTGTTGATCCTCGCAGGGTCTATCCCCTCGTTCATGCTGCGCAGTATTCTCTGGTTCTTCATGCCCTCGATGGTGATGTTGTGCAGGTTCTGCCCTCGCAGCGAGTTCGGGTGGAACGTGTCCCAGCTGGTTGCCACTGCCCCGAACACCTTCACGTCGTCGGCATCGGTGCGCGGGTTGAAGATGAACGCGCTGCCCAGTGTCTGGAACAGTGCGAAGTACGAGTATGCCTTCATCGGCTCCTTGAAAATGTAGTTCCGCGTGACGTCCCGCTTGTATGCCTTCACCATTCTCTGTATGGAGTCCTCTGTCGCCGCCACGCCCATTCCCGGGTTCCGGCTCACCTCCCTTGCCTTTTGCTGTAGTGCCATCTGCTTTAGTGTCAGTTCCTTTATCTTCTGGCAGTTCTCCGACCCTTCCACGGTGTATTCCGATGCCATTCCGGGGTAACGCGCCGTCACCGTCACCGTCTCGGTGGAGTCGATGCTTATGTTTATTATCTGTGCGTCGATGCGCAGGCGGTAGAACTCTGGTGCCTCCGGCTTCGCGCCGCTGAACGAGAAAGCCCCGTCCTCGCTGAGTTTCACCGAGTCGGTCTTCACAGGCCCGTCGAGGCTCATGTTCTCGAGATACAGCATGGAGTCCTTGGCGTTGGTGATGTTCCCGGCGATGTGGAATTTCCCCTTGTCGCACGCCGTGAGAGCCACGGCAGCCATTGCGCAGATTACAGTTCTAATAATGTAACGTTTCATATCGCAGTGTGGTTGATTTTCTATTCGGATTGCAAATTTAATGTAAAATGCCGTCAAAGCAAAACAAAACAGCAAATTTTTCATACTGGCCGCGCTTGGTGGCATTTTTTGTGATTTTCGTTGTTTGCCGTACCATTATAAGATTATTAGTGTGAAATAATTGAAATTTTCCATTGCAAATACTTTAAAATTCGTAATAAAGGATTAATTTTGCACCGTCTAAGGTAAAAGTAACATAATTGAAACAGCAGAATAGCGTTCTGTTCTTGATGAAAACGGGGAAATACAATTAAAAACAAAGTATAAAAATGAATGAAAAAATGAATGGCAAGAATGTGTTCTCTGCCGAAAACGTGAAAGCGCAGTTTGGTCAAATAGGGCATTTGTTGACCACGAAGAAATTCTGGGTTGAGTTGTTCATAATGACGGCCGGCATGTTCGTGGCTGCGGTTGGAGTCCATTTCTTTCTCATCCCGAGCAAACTCATCATTGGTTCGATAACCGGACTTTCGCTGGTCATATCCCAGGTACAGAGTCTTGTTTCGGTTGGTACGGTGATTTTCGTCATCAACGCCATACTGCTTGTCATGTCGTTCCTGCTCATTGGCAACGAGTTTGGCGCAAAGACGGTGTACACCGCGCTGATACTTGGCCCGATGGTCGATTTCCTCAACCTCGTGGCACCCATGAGCGAGTCTATGTTCACGCAGCACATAGCCGGGCAGTCTTTCCTCAACCCGTGGTTCGACCTGCTCTGCTTCGTGGTGATACTGAGCGCGTCGCAGAGCATCCTGTTCAGCATAAACGCCTCGACCGGTGGACTTGACATCCTCGCGAAGATAATAAACAAATATACTGGAATAAACCTCGGCACGGCGGTATCCATCTCGGGTGGCGCGATATGCTGCACGGCATTCTACATAAACCCGGTAAACCTTGTGATAGTAGGTCTCATCGGGACGTGGCTCAACGGTCTTATCCTCAACCGTTTCATGGTAGACCTGCACTCGAAGGCCCGCGTGCTGATAATCTCGAACGAGTATGAGAGGATACGCGAATATGCAGTGAACATCCTCAAGAGGGGCGTGACGATGCACGAGGTGATGGGTGGCTACACCCATGAGAAGAAGGTCCAGCTCGAAATCATAATGACAGGCGACGACCTCGGCAAGATGATGGAGTGGATCGGTGACAACAAGATCAACGCTTTCTGCACGACGGACAGCATCCGTGAGGTACACGGGCTGTGGGTGAAGAGGAGAAAGCACTCGATGAAACTGGAAAACAAAGAGGCATGATGAGCATGAAAACACTGGGACACGCAATGAGATATGGAGTTTTGCTGGTGGCGATGATGTTTTTCGCACCGGCGGCACACGCACAGGAGAGAAAGAAGGTAAGCCTCGACTTCGAGGCGCGGGGCGACTTTCAGTACCGCGACATTGACGGGACGAAGATGAAGGACGACTGCGGCTTCAGGGGGAACATAGTGAACGTCATACTAAAGGGCGACATATCGCCGAAGTTCTCTTTTGCTTTCCGCAACCGCCTAAATGGCATTCACCGCGACTACTCGTTCTTCGACGCCACCGACTGGCTGTTCCTGACCTACAAGCCCACGGAGAACATTTCCGTGATGGCGGGGAAACTGATCGTGCAGTTGGCAGGATGGGAACTCTACCCCGCACCGATCGACTGCTACTACCTCTCTGAGTTCTGCTACAACTACCCATGCTACCAGTGGGGTGTGACGGGGCAGTACACCACCGGCAGCGGCAACGATGCCTTCAGCCTGCAAGTGTGCCAGAGCCCATACCAGAAGACATACAAGTCGCTCACGGAGAAAAGTGAGGATATGTATGCCGTCAATGCGCAGTGGATGGGGCGGCACGGCTTCTTCGAGCCGATGTGGTCTGTCAACCTGATGGAATATGCGCCGAACAAGTTCATCAACTACATCTCGCTCGGCAACCGCTTCCACCTTGCCGGCAACGTGCAGGTGGAGCTCGACCTGATGAACCGCGCGGCATCGCACCAGGCGTTCTTCGGCAAGGACTGCTCGGTGGCGTGCCAGGTGTCATACCAGCCCGTGGAGAAACTGAACGTCTTCGCCAAGATGACTTATGAGGTCAACAAGTCAGGCACGGATGCCGACGTGGCAATAATTGACGGCACCGAGATGAAGCGCGTGAGCGGCGGCATCGAGTTCTTCCCGCTGAAGGACAAGAACGTGCGCATACACGGCAACTACAGTTACGCCTTCGGCAAGAACACGAACCCCAACGGCACGGTGCACGACAGGGAGACTGGCGTGAACATCGGTGTCACCTGGAGGGCTAAGGTGCTGTGAGCGTTTAGTGGATTTCTTCCTGTGGTTAAGGAGCCAGTGGGGTGATTGCCCTCTGGCTCCTTGACCTTTATTGTTCAGAATGCCAGCACCGGACGTGCGTAGCAGTCGCCGTTGTACCATTCCGCCATGCACTCGATTAGCGACTTGCCCTTGTGGTTCCCCGAGGTGTATTTCGTGCCGACGTTGAAGGTGTCCATCGCGTTCTCGTCATAGCGCGTGCTTGTCCATAGCGGGCAGTAGTTGTGCGCCTCGCTTTCTGCCTCGAGCAGTTCCTTGTCGCTGTCGGCAACCTTGTCGAGTGTGCTGTTGAAGCGCGCCATCGGGTCATCGTAGATGTATGCCGAGCAACTGTATGTCGCGTCAGTCTCCACCGTCCGCCATCCTTTCATTCTCTGCGCCGTGCTGTTTCCGCACAGGTTTGCCAGCACGTCCCACATCTGTCCCGTCGCTGGTATGAACCACTCGCTCGACGTTGACGGGTGCGGCATTATGTTGGTGTAATAAACCGTCGGGCATTGCGCCACAAGGTTGTCGCCGTAGAACTCCACCACGTTGCGGCAGTGCTGCCTGCCGTCGACGTCGGCATACCACGACTTGCCGGTCTTCTTCACCTTTATGTCGCACTCGAAGTTGTCGTCCCATGTGAACTTCGTCGTCGGGAATGGCTCGTGCGTGACAGTGCTGAGGTTGTTGGGGTCGTGGGCGAACTTGCTGCACACCACATAGCCGTGTGTGAATCCCGCGTCCTTGTCGCCCTGTGCGATGCGCTCCTTGTCGGTGACGGCAACGATGCCGATAACCGTCTTCCCTGCCACCGGCGCCGGTTTCTCGTCGGCCCACACAGGGTTTGTCCCTTCCGGGTCTATGCTCACCAGTCCGCCGTCGCTCCATGTGCCGTCGCTGTAGTAATAGTCGCCCACCTTTGGCGGGGTGCCTGGCAGCACGATGTCCTCTCTCACCTTGCGGAAGACCATCTTCTTGATGTCAGAGAGATAGACGCGCACGCTCGCTCCGTCTTTTCTCTTCAGTTTGACATACTTCTCCACGGGTGTCACCGTCGTGGTGCTGTCTATCATGGCATACTCCAAGCCGTCGGTGTAGAATACCGTGGAGTCGTTGCTGTTGTCAACGAATACAACCTGCCTGCGCTCAACCGTCTGGCTCATCGCGAGGCAACTGATGCCTATGAAAAGGCACGAAAACAAAAACCTTCTCATCGCTTAACGAATTTAGTAACCTTTGTTCCTTTCCTTATTATATATATGCCTGGCTGGAGCGCGCTGCCGTTCATCTTGTGTCCCGACAGGCTGTAGATGTCGCAGCCGTCCGTGCCAGCGGGCTGCGCATCAGGCATGGTGACGCTTTCCACTCCTGCGGGCATGTCGTCGAAGGTTATCTCGGTGATGTCGTCATAGAAGAAAGGCGTTTGCCCGCCGTTCTTCTCCACGAAAGTGATTGTTTCTTCGCCGAAGTTAATTCTGTTGATGTCGTCAATGCCGAAAAGCCTGGTTTCCGTGCCAGTCCTAACTGTGACGACATTGTCTGCCAGCGCTGCTGCGGCAGGCAACATAATAAAGGCAAGTGCCGTTAGTTTTTTTCTCATAGTGATTGCTTTTTATTGATAATGGTTAAAATGAGGCTGTGTCTTAACAGGCGCAGCCTCTTTTCCTCTGTTTGTTTGCAGGGACTTACTTCCCGTAAGTCCTCCCTGCATCTTGTCATTGAAGGCATACTGATTTTGACACACCCTCATTGCGTTTGTTTCCCGGTAAAACCGTATTGTGTCAAAACGCTATCTTCATTGTGCTGCGCTTTCCTGCGGCATTAAGGTTGACTATGTAAACGCCGCCCTTGCAGTTTTCCGGGATGGCAATCTTGCCCTCGGCATCGGTTTTCAGGCCTCTTGCCACGTTCATGCCTGCCGGCGTGTATATGTCGGCGCTGCATGCAGTCCCGCCCGGGACGCGTATCACCCCATTGTCGAAGCATGCCTTTGTTGCCCCGTCGTCCCACTGTGCGGTGGAAATTCCCGTCGTGGTGTCGGTGGTGATGCTCTTGCCGAACACCATGAACGAGTTTGCGAAAAGCGCCGATGTCTCGCTTGTCGGTGGCACGCCGCAGAATGCCATGGTGCGCCCGTCGGCGCTCAGGTATGGGTAGCCCGTAACCACCTGTTTCTCGACTCCCATGTCAGGCCGTTCCACTGTGTAGGCTTCAGAGAAGTCCTTACCCGACCTGTCCTTGAGCCAGTCGGTGAACGGTACTGGGGCGGCGCCGCTTACCGGATAGGCCACGCACGCCGTCGCGAGGTAATACCCTTCGTATGACGTGGGTATCAGTTTCTGCGTCAGCAGCCCGCCGTCCATGAGCAGGTTCAGTGCCTTGTACCCCTTGTATTCGGGGAACGCCTTGCTCTCGCCTGTCCTGAGGTTGAGGTAGTAGGGGTATATTAAAATGCTGTTTTCATTCCCATTGGTTTTGACTGTCTCCTGCAGCGCTCCCATTATTGCCTCTCCTGACGATGATAGCACGAGGTCGAAGGCGTCGAGGGAATATGGCTTCTTACGGTCATTGCATGCCTTCATCCATTTGTTGAAGGCCTCGTTGAAGGCGGCCTCCTGCTCCTCGTAGGCCGGGTCGTTGTAGTCGACGCTCACATAGTCCTCCCACTTGGGCTCCTCGCCTGGTTCCGGCGCGTCGGTGTTGAAGAAGTATGACAGTGTTGGGCGCGTAAGCGTGTATTTCCCGTCGTCTCCCCTGACCCACACAAGCAACTCGAAGTTGTTGCCCAGATTTTCGCAGAGCCTTCCCACGGCATATTTGCCGTCGTCTGTGCAGAAGTGTGCCGTGCACCATTGCGGCTTCAGTCCCAGCCCATCCTTTTCTGGCACGTCCAGTATGTGTGTCTCGAACGTGCCGTCTCCTTTCCTCGTCATTATGAACGGAGCGGTGTCGTATGCGTCGTCGCTGAAGAACCCCACTACGAATGCCCCGTCCGGCGTGATGTATTTGGCTTTCACCATGGGGTGGTCTTCCATGGAAGAGTTGAAGATGTATGGCTCACTGCCGCCGGGGTGTTCCAGCCTTGTCTCGATGCCCTCTGTCACCAAGACATCTCCTGCCGCCGTTATTCCATTCACCTCGGTTTCGCTTCCCTCGCTCCCCATGTACCTGAAAGAGTTCTTTTCGGTGTCGTAAACGAATGCGGTGCCGGTGTAACTGCCGAATATGAACTTGCCGTTAGGGTTGACCCCCAGGATTGGTATTCTGGAGTCGCTTTCCGGAAAGAACACTGGTTCTTTCTCGATACTCACCGTGGCGTTTCCCTGTGCGTTCGCCGCCTGTGTCAATGCCATTGAAAGTATTAATACTGATAATGCTTTTCTCATCTCTGTAATGTTTGTTATTGTAAGATAAAGTTCCTTGTTTATGCACGTCGCTTCCCGCGCCGTGGCTTCATTTCCCGGCGAGCAGGCGTTCCGCCATTGCCTTTCCGAGTGCCTCGCACTGCTCCTTCACAAGTGGTGTCATGGCCTGCTTCATGTCCACGGGCGTTCCCACCGGCTCGAATTTCAGGCGGTTCTCGTTCCACTCGCGTATCTTGTCAACGGCCTTCGATGCCCATCCGTGCGACCCGAACCACCCGATGAGATGGTTCTTTACGTCCTTCTCGGCAATCTCGGAGAGCAGCGCGTCCATCTCGTGGTACAGGCCGGCGTTGTATGTCGGCGCGCCCACGATCAGCCCTCGGTAGCGGAAGATGTCGCGCAGGATGTACGAGTGGTGCGTCTTCGAAACATTGTACATCACGATGTCCCTCACTCCCGCCTTCGAGGCGGCGGCGGCGATTTTCTCAGCCATGCGCTCGGTGTTGCCGTACATCGTGCCGTAGCATATCACGATACCTTCCTCCGTCTCGTAGCGGCTCATGCGGTCGTACTCCTTGACAACGCGGTCTATGTGCTCGTGCCACACCGGGCCGTGCGTCGTGCAGATGTAGTCTATGTCTATGCCTGCGAGTTTCTTCAGCGCGTTCTGCACCGGCACACCGTATTTGCCCACGATGTTGCTGTAGTAGCGCACCATCTCGGGCCATGCCGTGTCGCAGTTCATCTCGGCGTCGATTATCCCTCCGTTCAGCGCGCCGAAGCATCCGAAGGCGTCGCCGCTGAACAATGTCGTGGCGCCGCATCCCGCGCCGTTGCAGCCGCGCCGCTTCTCCTCGCACAGGGTAACCATCGTCTCGGGCCAGTGCACCATCGGCGTCATGACGAACGTCAGCTGATGGCTGCCGAGGTCTATCGTGTCGCCGTTGCGAACCTCGACGTCGTCCTCACGGTGCATCCCGTAGAAGCCCGACAGCATCCCGAATGTCTTCTTGTTGCCCACCACCTTCACGTCGGGGTAGTATTCCCTCACCAGCGCCATCGCGCCGCTGTGGTCCGGCTCCATGTGGTTTATCACGACGTAGTCGATTTTCCTGTCGCCTATCACCTCTCGTATGTTCTCGAGGAACTGCGGGAAGAAGTCCACCTGCACGGCGTCGATGAGGCACACCTTCTCGTCGTCTATAAGGTATGAGTTGTAGCTCACGCCGTTTGGCAGCGGCCATAATCCCTCGAACAGGTTCTTGTTGCGGTCGTTGACCCCAACATAGTAGATGTTGCTTTTTATTTCCTTCATGTCTTGCGTTTGTATTTATCTGCCTACAAAATTACAAAAAAAAAATGGCAGTAATGAAAAAAAAGGAGTATTTTTGTACCCGCGATGGAATATAATACATATACATTTGACAACGGACTGCGCGTGATACACCTTCCGTCGGATGCCGACGTGGTTTACTGCGGCTACCAGATCGCGGCCGGGGCGCGCCACGAGGGGAGGGGCGAGGAGGGGCTCGCGCATTTCTGCGAGCACGTCACCTTCAAGGGGACGGAGCGCAGGAACCCGATTAAGATAATAAACGAGCTGGAGCGTGTCGGAGGGGATGTCAACGCATTCACCAACAAGGAGGACACGGTGTATTACGCCGCCGTGCTGCGCGAGCACCTGCCGCGCGCCATCGACCTGCTCACCGACATAGTGTTCCACAGCACATACCCGCAGGAGGAGATTGACAAGGAGGTGGAGGTTATCTGCGACGAGATAGAGAGTTACAGCGATTCGCCGGCGGAACTGATATACGACGATTTCGAGAACCTGGTCTTCCGTGGGCATCCCCTCGGCCACAACATCCTCGGGACGGCGGAGGGTGTGCGGCGTTTCACCACCGCCGACGCGCTGCGCTTCACCGGGAAGTACTACAGACCGGGCAATGCGGTGCTGTTCGTGTACGGAGGAAAGGGTATTGACTGCAGAACAAGGAAGTTGCTCGGGGGCATTCCGGCGGAAAACCCGTACCGGGATGCACAGGCGCCGCCGCCGGCTGGCAACCCGGAAACAGGCGCCGGCAAAGGGATGCCGGAGGACTGCGGCACTTGCGATGCCGCGAGGAGGGTGTACCGCAGGCATCTTAGCACACACCAGGCGCATGTGATGGTTGGAAACCAGGCGTATTCTGCCGGGGACCCGCGCCGGTGGCCGCTCTATCTCCTGAACAATATCATAGGCGGCCCGGGGATGAACGCGCGCCTTAACATCGTCATGCGCGAGCGTCACGGACTGGTTTACACCGTTGAGAGCTCGATGGCCGCGTATGGCGACACGGGTATATGGTGCGTGTATTTCGGCTGCGATGCCGCCGACGTGAGTAAATGTCTTGGCATGGTGAGGCGCGAGCTCGGCCGCTTCGCGGCAAGGCCGCTGTCGCAGGCGCGGCTGGCGGCTGCCAAAAAACAGTTGAAGGGGCAGCTCGGGGTGGCTTCGGACAACCGCGAGAGTTTCGCGCTTGGCTTCGGCAAGACTTTCCTGCACTGCGGCAGGGCGCGCGGGCTCGTCGAGACTTACCGGCGTATAGACGACGTGACGCCGGACGACATAAGGCAGGCGGCGGAGGAGGTGTTCGCACCCGGAAGCATGACGACGCTCATATACGATTAGCGCTCGCCATGTTTGCTATCTTGCCACGCAGGTATTCCTTGAAACCCTCGCTGCCCGTCACCTCGACGTCGTCGTACAGTCCCAGCACGAAGCGGCCTATGCCGGCATAGCTGCACACGGGCAGCCGTAGCAGCCAGCGGTTCCCAGACACCTTATCTATATATGATGCGGCGTCTGGATATTCCTCCATGATTATGTTGCGCGACAATGGGCCGAGATACATCTCAACCGTTTCCTGCCTTTCGCCGGAGAACATGAATATGTCGGTGTGCATGGCGCGGTGATGTTCCTCGTTGAGCCATTCCTCGTCGAGAACGTCAACAAGGCCTGTTCTCGAGAGTTTGAAGGTCTTGTTCATCTTCGACCTCGGCTCGTAGCATCGCACCTCGTTGTTGTTGTCGAGCAGCATGAACGGCTCCACGAGGCGGTCTTTCTCCGTGCGGCTGTGCGGCGAGTGGTAGTTGCGCAGCACCGCCATCCGCTTCAGTTTTATTGCCTTGTACAGCTGTGACACGTTGTGCGCCATGTTCTCGCGCAGTTTGTTGTCCGCAAGGATGTTGAAATCATAGAACCGGTCGAGTTTTTTCAGCAGGTTGTTTGCCACGGCGTTGCGTTTGTCAGATGCCTCGAGCAGCCTGCGCATGGTGAGTATCTCGTCCTCGGTGAAGCCGATGCACTCCTGAAGGCGCGTGAAGAATGGCGACTGGCGGTCGATGCTGTATATCCCTCCGCGCTTCTCCACTATGAAGCCGCAGTCGCGGAAGAAGTCGAGGTAGTAGTAGAAGTTGCGGCGGCCAATCCCCGTTTTCTCGCATAGTTGCTCGACGGTCAGCCCCCTGTTCTCGGAGAGCAGCAGTAGAAGAGCCAGTTCGTGGTTCAGCTTGTCGTGGCGCATGTCTTTATGATTTCTCTGGAATTTTCTAGTTTTCTAGCACTCTAGTTTTCTAGCACTCTAGATTTCTAGCACTCTAGTTTTCTAGTGATCTGGCATTTCCGGCATCACTGACGCATCCTGAAGCTCCTGCGGTGATAGGGTGTCATCCCGTGCTTCGCTATAGCCTCGCGGTGTTTCTTGGTGGGATAGCCCTTGTTCTTCTTCCAGTCATATTGCGGGTAGTCCTCGGCGAGACGCTCCATATAGTCATCGCGGTAGGTCTTTGCCAGTATGCTGGCGGCGGCAATGGAGAGATATTTCGCGTCGCCCTTCACTATGCAGGTGTGCGGTATGTCGCGGTATGGCCTGAAGCGGTTGCCGTCCACTATTATAGCCCCGGGGCGCACTGCAAGTTTGTCGAGTGCGCGGTGCATGGCGAGTATCGAGGCGTTGAGGATGTTAATCTCGTCAATCTCCTCCGGGGTGGCCACGCCCACGGCCCACGCCACGGCGTCGCGCTCTATCGCCACGCGCAGCTGCCTGCGTTTACGGTCGGTCAGTGCCTTGGAGTCGTTGAGCTCCTCGTTGGCGTAGTCCGGCGGCAGTATCACCGCCGCCGCAAACACGCTGCCGGCAAGACAGCCGCGTCCCGCCTCGTCGCAGCCCGCCTCTGCCGCACATTCTGTGTAATGTTTCTCAAGCATGTCCTTATGTTATTTTTGTTTACTGTTGTTCCGCCCCTGCTCCTAAAAAGGAAAACGCAGGTTCGCTTAACTTATTGTGCGTGCCGCCGCGATAAATTCAGTCAGTTGGAAATGTGAATGCGCGTTCTTCGCGAATTTATGATAATCCACTCCCTCCCTTATATAAAATAAGGTGATTTTGTTAAAAAAGAGCCTCCATGAAACAATTTTGTTATATTTATTTTGCCAGTAAGGAAAAAATATCTTAAATTTGCAATCGGAACGTAAAAAAGTTTATTTTATTAATTAAAAAACACACTGAAAAGTCAACTTTTTATGAAATTAAGGCTTTGTATGATTTTGGTCAGCCTGACATTCTTCTTGGGAATGGCGAAGGCGCAAACGGTTGTTTCCGGTACCATCATCTCATCAGAAGATGGCGAGCCGCTGATTGGTGCCTCCGTAATGGTGAAGGGCACTCAGGTCGGCGCGACAACCGATTTCGATGGTAATTTCTCGATTACCACTCAAGTTAGTAACCCGCAGATCGTGGTCAGCTATATCGGAATGCAGACGGTGACTCTCAAGGGTACGCGTAACATGAAGATAACGATGAACCCCGACAAGGCACAGCAAATCGAGGAAGTCGTGGTCACTGGTATGCAGAAGATGGACAAGCGATTGTTCACCGGTGCCTCAACGAAGGTCGATGCCGAGAAGGCGAAGATCGACGGCGTGTCGGACATCTCACGCTCGCTCGAAGGCCGTGCGGCCGGTGTCAGCGTGCAGAACGTTTCTGGTACGTTCGGTACTGCACCGAAGATCCGCGTGCGTGGCGCGACATCCATCTACGGCTCGTCAAAACCGCTGTGGGTGGTTGACGGTGTCATCATGGAGGACGTGACGGAGGTTGATGCCGACGCACTTTCCTCTGGAGACGCAGCAACGGTTATCTCAAACGCCATCGCAGGTCTGAACGCAGACGACATCGCAAGCTTCGACATCCTGAAAGACGGTTCGGCAACATCAATCTATGGCGCGCGCGCCATGGCTGGTGTGATCGTCGTGACGACAAAACGCGGTAAGGCCGGTTCGTCGCGCATCTCCTACACAGGTGAGTTCACGATGCGTCTCAAACCGAATTACTCGCAGTTCAACATCATGAACTCGCAGGAGCAGATGTCTGTGTACCGCGAGATGATGAGGAACGGTTTCTTCTCGTTCACAAGCGCATACCGCGCATCCAACAGTGGCGTGTTCGGCAAGATGTACCACTTGATGAACACCTACGATCCCGCAACAGGCAAGTTCCTGCTCGAGAACACCCCGGAGGCCATGGCAAGCTACCTGCGCAAGGCAGAGTATCAGAACACCGACTGGTTCGACCGCCTGTTCTCAAACTCGATACAGATGAACCACTCTATCAGCATGAGCGGCGGTACGGACAAGGCACAGTACTACACCTCGTTCTCCATGCTCGACGACCCAGGGTGGACAAAGAAAAGCCGCGTGCAGCGCTACACGGCAAACATCAATGCCAACTACAATATGAACAAGAGGCTCTCCCTCAACATGATTGGCAACGCAAGCTACCGCAAGCAGCAGGCTCCGGGTACGACAAACCAGTCTACCGACGCGGTGTTCGGCGCAGTGTCGCGTGACTTCGACATCAACCCGTACTCCTACTCGCTCAACACTTCGCGCACGCTTGACCCGGACGGATTCTATGTGCGCAGCTACGCTCCGTTCAACATCTTCCACGAATTGGAGAACAACTTCATGGACTACGACGTAATCGACATGAAGTTCCAGGCAGAACTGAAGTACAAGCCCATCACCAAGGTGGAGCTCAGCCTGCTCGGCGCATACAAGGTGTCCACAACAACGCAGAGCCACAAGATTACCGAGAACAGTAACCAGGCAATGGCATTCCGCATGATGGACGACGCAACGATGCGCAACGCCAACCCGTGGCTCTACACCGACCCGGACATGCCTAACACACTGCCGGAGTCTGTGCTGCCAAAGGGCGGCTTCTACCGCGAGACGAAATACAAGATGAACAGCTGGGACATGCGTGCCACTGCATCATACAACGACGTTTACAACGACCGTCACATACTGAACCTTTACGGCGGTATGGAAATCAACGACGTGAAGCGCAGCCGCTCATACTTCAACGGTGTCGGCATGCAGTACGGAATGGGCCTCCTCGGAAGCTACGACTACAAGTTCTTCAAGCAGGCATCTGAAGAGAACTCAATATACTACTCTCTCAACAACGGTTACGGCCGCGAGGTGTCGTTCTTCGGAACAGCAACATACTCTTGGAAGGGACGCTACACGGTGAACGGAACAGTACGCTACGAGGGCAGCAACCGCCTCGGAAAGGCCCGCAGCGCACGCTGGCTGCCTACATGGAACATCTCAGGCGCATGGAACGCACACGAGGAGCCGTGGTTCGAGAAACTCAACCCGTATCTCTCGCACGCGACGCTGAAGACAAGTTACTCGCTCACCGGTGACAAGCCTGCCATCACGAACGCAGAGGTCATCATCTCGAGCTTCAACCAGTGGCGTCCGTTCAGCGAGGACCATGAGTCCGGACTCACCATAGACGATTTCGCGAACCCGAACCTTACATACGAGAAGAAGCACGAGTTCAACCTCGGGCTCGACCTCGGCTTCCTCAACAACAGGCTGAACCTCGAGATGGCTTACTACCATCGTAACAACTACGACCTGATTGGCCCGCAGCGCACAATCGGTGACGACGGCGCGGTAATCAAGTATGCCAACGTGGCATCCATGAAGTCGAGCGGTTTCGAGCTCACCATCTCTTCACGCAACATCGTGAAGAAGGACTTCACATGGAACACCGACTTCATCTTCTCGCACAGCAAGAGTGAGGTTACGAAACTCAACTCACGCACACGCGTGATCGACATGATCAGCGGCTCTGGCTTCACAGGCGAGGGCTACCCGTACCGCGCACTCTTCTCGATGGACTTCCGCGGACTGGACAACAAGGGTCTGCCAACGTTCATAAATCAGGATGGAGAGCTCGTGACCAGCCGCACAGGGTACAAACCAATCGACTTCCAGTCGTACAACCTTGACCACCTGATCTACAACGGGCCGGTTGACCCGACTATCACGGGATCTCTCGGAAACATGTTCACATACAAGGGACTCTCACTCAACGTGTTCATCACATACGCCGCAGGCAACAAGGTGCGCCTCGACCCGACATTCGGGCTTGGCTACTCTGACATGAGCGCGATGCCGAAGGAGTTCCAGAACCGCTGGACCGTTCCTGGCGACGAGGCAAAGACAGACATACCTGCCATATCCGACTTCCGCCAGATGCAGAGCGACCAGTATCTCTCGCGTGCATACGGAGCGTACAACTACTCACAGAACCGCATTGCAAAGGGTGACTTCATACGAATGAAGGAAATATCACTTGGCTACGACATCCCGCAGAGCTTCGTGAAGCATCTCGGACTCTCATCGGCAAGCCTGAAATTCCAGGGAACAAACCTGTTCCTCATCTATTCTGACAAGAAACTGCTCGGACAGGACCCGGAGTTCACAAACGCAGGTGGTGTCGCCATACCTATGGCAAGACAGTTCACATTTACGGTACGTCTTGGAATTTAATAACTATATAACAGAACATAACAGTATGAAATTCAAATATTTAATTTTTGCAGCAGCATCGTTGCTCGCATTGAGTTCTTGCGATGACTATTTGGATAGGCTGCCAGACGACCGTGCGGAGCTGAACACTCCTGAGAAAATAACACAGTTGCTCGTGTCGGCATATCCAACGTGCAACATATCGCTTATCGGAGAGACCAGCTCAGACAACATGGGAAACAACGGTCCCAGTTACTCGTTCGACATAATGCTCGACGAACTCTACCGCTTCAAGGACGTTGACATGACTGACAATGACTCTCCATATTATATATGGAATAATTACTATCGTGCTGTGGCAACCGCCAACCAGGCTCTTGACGCAATCGCCAAGTACGGCAACCAGAGCGAGCTGAAGGCTCAGGCGGCAGAGGCAAAGCTGTGCCGCGCATACGGAATGTTCATGCTCGCAAACGTATTCTGCATGGCGTGGAATCCGGACAAGGCCGACGAGTACCTCGGGCTGCCTTACCCGCACGAGCCGGGAGTGTCGACGGCTAACCGTGGCACGCTGCGCCAACTCTACGAGAACATCAACAAGGACATAGAAGAGGCCCTGCCAGACGTTGACGATGCACTGTACACGCAGCCAAAGTACCACTGGAACATGCGCGCGGCATACGCTTTCGGGGCACGCTTCAACCTCTACTACATGAACTATGACAAGGCAATAGAGTATGCAGACAAGGCTCTCGGCACAAACCCGGAGACGCTGCTGCGCAACTATGCCGCATACGAGAAACTTGGCGCAAGTGATTTCAACAACCTCTACAACCGCTCGTCGGAGCCTGCCAACTTCCTGCTGATACCATCTTACTCGACCGCTGCCCGCTACGTGTTCAGCCAGCGCTACGGACACAACGCGGCCATGTGCAGCTACGAGACATACTGGGCAGACGCGCCATGGGGCTCTGGCTCGGATGTCAACACACTCTACTGGGCTAATAAGCTTTATGGAAACTCATCAGGCGTTGTTGTCCCGAAGATGTATGAGTTCTTCGAATACACAGACAAGGTCGCAGGCATCGGCTACGTCCATGTAATGGATCAGGCATTCACCGCAGACGAGACGCTTCTCGTGCGCGCAGAGGCCTACGCACTGAAGAACAACATTGACGCGGCTCTCGCAGACATGAACACATGGGTGGTGTCACACTGCAAGGAGAAAGCAGGCAACGACGGGCAACTGTTGCGCCCCGTACTCACAACTGCCGTCGTAGACACCTTCATCACTCATCTTGAGTATGCACCGGCAATCCCCGACGGAAACCGCGACCGCTCAATCCGCAAGGAACTCCATCCGCAGGGATTCTCGATCGGCAATGCCGGCGCCAACGGCGTGAACACTCAGGAAAACATAATCCAGTTCATACTCCACATGCGCCGCCTCGAGACACGCCAGCAGGGCTACCGCTTCTACGACGTAAAGCGCTACGGCATCTCGTATGCACACTTCCTGTCGGGAGAGGACCCAGTGGTGTTCCAGCCGGGAGACCTGAGGGGAGCAATACAAATCCCGTCGGACGTAGTCAACGCAGGATTGCAAAAGAACCCAAGATAACTTAAAACAATACTGATATAAAATGAAAAAGATATATTTATTCGCATCCCTTCTTTTCGCTTTTGTCTGCCTTGGGCTTACAAGTTGCGGAAACGATGACGATCTCAGCGGCAGGAGCGTGTTCGACGGAGATGTTTCTCCCGTGAAGAATGAGTTTGACACTTGGCTGGAAAACAATTACCGCATTCCTTACAACATCGACTTCCAGTATCGTTACAACGACCGCCTGACCGACATGGTTTACAATGTCGTGCCGGCGAGGTATGAGAACTCCGTCGCACTCGGAATCCTTTTCAAGCATATATGGCTTGACTCTTACGACGAGGTGCTCGGGCAGATTTTCCTCAAAGAGAACTGTCCGCGCCAGATACAGCTCATCGGCTCGCGCGAGTACGACTCGAGGGGTGAGATGATACTTGGAACTGCCGAGGGCGGACTCAAGATAATGCTCTACGGCGTGAACGAGTTTGACATCGACAACCCGCGAATCAACGTTGACGACCCATACGAGGATGCCAACAAGTCGCCTGCCGACCTCAACCACTGGATGTTCCACACGGTGCATCACGAGTTCTGCCACATCCTCACACAGAAGAAGGATTACTCACAAGACTTCAAGACCATCACTGCCGGGAAATACCACTCGCAGGACTGGGTCAACCTGAAGGACAAGGACGTGCAGAAGCAGGGCTTCGTATCGGCATACGGCTCGAGCGAGTACAACGAGGACTTCGCGGAGATCTTCTCCACATACGTCACGATGTCGCCCGCAGCATGGAAGGCCATAATGGATAATGCCGGCGAGGAAGGCGGCCCGCTGCTACAGAAGAAGCTTGACCTGATGCGCACATACTTCCAGGAAAAGTGGGGACTTGATATGGACAAACTGCGCGAGGTAGTGCTGCGCCGCTCATCAGAGGTCAGCACACTTGACCTGCGAGACTTGTCTAAAAATTAATAGAACGCTTTAACATGATTAAGAAATGAAAAAGTTGAATTATTTCCTTACACTCCTGGTGTCTGTGCTGGCGTTGACGGCATGCACCAGCGAAGTGGAAAATTATTTCTCCGAAAGTTCGTCAGAGCGTTCGGCAAAGGATATCGCCAAGGTGAAGGACATTCTCAAATCAGCGCCCAACGGTTGGAGAATAGAGTACTACGGAGACTTGACGTACGGTGGTTACAACGTGCTGTGCAAGTTTGAAGACGACGGCCATGTGAGTTTCGCTTCAGAGAAGGTGGGCAAGACACACAACGCCGGCCTGGATGAGAACGGAAACCCCATCGGGGTTGACCAGAAGTCTTCGTACAGCGTGTTCCAGAGCATGGGCACCGTGCTGTCTTTCGATGGCAACAACGAAGTGTTCCATTACCTGTCCGACCCGAAGAACAGCGACTATGGAACCGCAGGCGAGGGCTTCCTCGGCGACTTCGAGTTCCGCGTGCTGTCGGCATCGCCGGATAAGATTGAGCTGACGGGACGCAAGCACGGGCATAGGATAATGATGTACGCCATGCCGGCAGACCTCAGTTGGGCAGACTACCTCAAGAGTGTGGAGGAGACCGACAAATATATGTCATCGCGTTCCTACACGCTCATGGGCGAGGGCGTTCCACAGGACACCGAGATCAAGGTGGTGCAGCAGTACCGCACACTGGTGTTCCAGTATGTTGACAAGAAAGGGGAGCGCCAGTCTGTGGCCGCTCCGTTCATCGTCACACCTGAAGGCTTCATACTCTACGACACGCTGACAGTGAATGGCGTAAAGATAGGGAACTTTGCCAAGGGCGACACCTTCGAGCGTTTCTACCTCGCAGGCAACAAGAACGTGTGGCTCGAGACCGCGACGCCGCCGCTGTGGGAATCGCTGCGCGACAACCAGTGGTTCGTCGCATACTCGAAGGTCGGCGAATACCAGATGCCTCTCTGGGACGCATTCCACGAGGCTCTGAAGACCGCAGGGCTTAACAAAAAGGAGAACATCCTTTACAACGTGCTGATAGGAACCTACACCAACAAGACCGGCTTCCATTTCTGGGCCGGGCCAGACTATGGCATCGTCAGGTTCGACTTCGTTGACCCGAACGAGGAGGGCGACGAGATCTCCATCAGGTACTCGAACGACAAGCCCACAAACAAGACAGCGAAGGATTACATGAAGAAGCACGCCCTGAAGCCAATCATAGAGGCCTTCTCAGGTCTGGGAAAAAAGGCACGCCGCTTCAAGCTTACGACAGACAACCTGCGCAAGCCTACAATGATCACGCTCACTGACGTGAACGAGCCGACAAACATTGTCACGCTGTTCTCAGAGCAAGTGAACTATCCATTCGACCATTGATGTCGACAATACCACTCCCCTGCCTCTATCGACAGGTGGGGCAGGGGAGCATAACCAAAAGTTTTTTTATTAACCAATTTAATTTTACCATTATGAGAAAATTATTACTTATGGCTGTTGCAGCCATGGCTTCTTTCTCCGTAAATGCACAGGTTGCACTTACCAAGATTGACACGCAGGAAGCCGTAAAAATGAACGTGACGCGTGCCCAGCTCTTCAAGTCTAACCCTGGCATGAGGCTCTCTTCGCCGATTCTCAAGGCCAGTGGCGCTTATGGCACCTATATTTCCGCTGAGTACAACGAGCAAGACGACATCTACGATTGCAAGGAAGTTCTTATTGAGAGCGTAACGAACGTGGAAGGCGCCAATGTAAAGGTGACTTTCTCAGTCGGCTCAGAATTCAAGGGACATGTGTATGGCACACTCGAGAATGACAACAAGATAACCATACCCGCACAGGATGTCAACGACGGCGAACTGGTGACGGTGTTCGGTCTTAACAACAAGGTCGCCTTCTGTGCCTACAAGGACGCCGACCAGGAAGGTTACATCAATTTCCTGAAAGACAATCCTTTAGTTTTCCAGAAGGATGAAGCAGGCACATGGACTGTCGTTACTTCAGAGCAATTGCCAATCAAGGGTTGGGCAATGGTCATTATTGACTATCCAAAGCAAGGCGAGAACTCAATTTTGGACAGTTCAAGGGAACCCGAGATGCACAAGGCAAATGGTGTCATGACGGGGACACGTATGACCAAACAAGAGACGAAAGAAATCAACCTGCCTGTTTATGTGCAGGATGACGACGCAGAGATTTCAGTGTTCAACCACTATGCTGGAACAAGGATGAAAATAGACATCGTTGACAAGGAGGCAGGCACATTCCAGATTACTACCCCGCAGAACATCATGCTTTCAAGCAAACAAGCACAGGATGACGGTTTTGGCAGGTACATGCGTATCGTTGGTTGCAACAAGGATGGCCAGTTCACAGAAGACGAGCCTGTAAAGGGCAAATGGGCCAACAACGTGCTCACCTTCAATCCGGCGGTATGGAACGGCAAGGGCGATCCCAATAATGACCTGAGCGGCGTTTACGCCATTGGCACAAAAATTGTTAATGGCAGCTGGTACTTCGGAGGCGAATTTGACGACGTTGTCATTTCTTATGGCAGCGATGACCCCACAGGCATCGAGAACGTTGCCACTGAGGCTGTCAAGAAGGACAACCGCATCTTCAACCTCGCAGGCCAGCAGGTAGGCAAGGACTACAAGGGCATCGTTATCAAGAACGGCAAGAAGATGATCCAGAAATAATCTGACTGTATCATCAATCATAAATGACTGTAAGGGGTCGCGGCATTACGTCGCGACCCCGTTTTTTATTAACCCCCAACCGGTCTCCATTGGGTTTATGTTAACCTGCCGTTTGTAGGGACTTACGCCCTGTAAGTCCGCCCTCATTCAGTTGTAAACTGTTTTGTTCCACAATGCGACTTACGCGGACTTACAGAGCGTAAGTCCCTACACTGCGTATATCTGCCTTGCACTGCGCGTATGTATTCCTTTAATTGCGCATGTGCGCCTTGCACCGCGTATTTCCGCCATGATTTGCCTTTGCTGTTTTTGGTTTATGCTAACCTGTATTTTGTAGGGACTTACGCCCTGTAAGTCCGCCCGCATTCAGTTATAAACTGTTTTTCTCCACAATGTGACTTACGCGGACTTACAGGGCGTAAGTCCCTACACTGCGTATGTCCGACGTACACGTATGTACACCCTACCTAAGCAGATTTCTCTGAAAAACATTTGGAGTATCCAAATTAAATGCGTATCTTTGCAGCAACAAATCCCACCACGCCTCTCAACGATGCGTACCACGGTGGGACTTCGCTTTTTATATGGGTATATGAACGGGTCAGTCGTAAAACCCAGTTGCAACCCCTCCCTCTCATGCACATAATTTCATAAGTATTTGTTATCTTTGCATCATGAAGACCGAGCAATTGTTGCGTTGTATCTTTCCAGAGATACTCGCAGATTATTTTGATGTGATAGATATCCAAGAGAGCATTTCCCAGATAGACTTCTGGTTGGATGAGCGTAACTTTATGGAAGAGGCAGACCGCAAGTCGGGCACAGTAAGCAGTTACGGCTTTACCGCCGAACGGGTTGTCCAAGACTTTCCCCTTCGTGGCAAGCCCGTTTACCTTCATGTCCGCCGTCGAAAATGGCGTGACAGTTCCACGGGTGAGATATTCAGTTATTCTTACGATGACCTGACGGCTGAGGGCAGCAAACTATCCCCTGAGTTCGTTTCTTTTTTAAAAGAATAGAATTGAGTCTACTGCGGAGAGCATTACAGGTATCGGCTCTCATTATGGCGTAGACGGTAAGCAGCTTTCCACCCAATACAAGGAGCATTTCAGCGATTATCGCCAGTGGGAGCAGTTGTCGCATGCGGGAGACTGGCTGCTGTTTGATGAGAACCTGGGAGAGAGCCTGAGTATCGATGAGACTTGTCTGAGCAGCGGTGAGGTCTATACATTTCTGACCAACAAGGCTGGCAAAGGTGGCAGGGGTACGCTGGTAGCTGTGGTCAGGGGAACAAAAGCCGAAGATGTGATCCGTGTTCTGGAAAAGATTGACCTTTCCAAAAGAAAGACTGTCAAGGAGATAACGCTCGACTTGTCTTCCTCCATGATGATCATTGCGCGCACGGTGTTCCCCAAGCCACTCATCACCAGTGACAGGTTTCATGTGCAGAAACTTTACTATGACGCTTTGGACGACATGCGCATAGCCTACCGGTGGATGGCAAGGGACAGAGAAAATGAGGAGATGAAGGAAGCCAAAGCCAAGAACGAAACCTACAAGCCATTCAGATATAGCAACGGTGACACACGCAAGCAACTACTTGCCAGGGCGAAGTTTATACTGACTAAACACAAGTCCAAGTGGACGGAATCGCAAAGGCTAAGGGCGGAAATAATCTTTGAAAACTACCCGGAACTCAAAAAAGCCTATGACCTGGCCATGGAACTTACCGATATTTATAATGCCAGAAGCATCAAGGACGCGGCAAGGCTGAAACTGGCAAGGTGGTTTAATAAGGTGGAGAAGTTGGGGGTGGACAACTTCTATACGGTGATTGACACCTTTAAGAACCATTATGATACCATACTCAATTTCTTTGTCAACAGAGCCACAAATGCCAATGCTGAATCCTTCAACGCAAAAGTCAAAGCCTTCAGGGCACAGTTCAGGGGAGTAACGGATATTCCTTTCTTCCTTTACAGGCTTATGAAATTATGTGCATGAGGGGAGAGAGGTTGCAACTGGGTTTTACGACTGACCCATATGAACTACGACAAACAACCGATAAATATAGATGAACAATTAACCTTACTCCAGAACAGAGGACTGTTGATTGAAGATATTGCAACAGCAAAACTACAGCTCCGCAACATCAGTTATTTTCGTATAGCCAGTTATTTTCGATACATGGAGGAAGACAGTCAACATCATCTTTATAAATCGGGCAGCACTTTCGGGCAAGCCATCAATCTTTATATATTTGACAAAGAACTTCGCCAACTTATATTCAAAGCAATCCAAGACATTGAGATTTCCCTTCGTACAAAGATGATTCAGGTGTTCTCCATGGAACATGGGGCATTTTGGTTTATGGACTCATCGTTGTTCAAGAATGACGACTTCTACGATGGCTGTCTTGACAATATAAAGAAAGAGGTTTCTCGCTCAAATGAGGATTTCATTAAGGAACATTACGAGAAATATACTTTTCCTACTCTCCCTCCAGTGTGGAAGACATTGGAGGTAGTATCGTTTGGTACGCTTTCAAAGGTGTTTTGTCTGTTTAAGGACAATCGGTTAAAGAAGCAAGTGGCAAGAGAGTTTGGACTTCCTCAATACACATATTTGGAAAGTTGGATAAGGTGCATTACCGTACTTCGTAATTGTTGTGCTCATCATGCTCGTATATGGAACAGGCGTTTTGCCTTGAAGCCTCAATTGCCGAATCGGCTTCCTCTCCATTGGATTACTCCATGTCAAAAGCCTATCAAACTATACCATCAACTATGCGCCTTATTATATTTGGAGCAAACTATCACACCTTGTATGGACTTGAAAAGTTCTCTACTTAAACTCTTTGCAGAAAACCCTAATGTAGATTTGCATGCAATGGGATTTCCACAAGGATGGGAAAATGAACCATTATGGAGATATTAGGCAGATATTCGGACTTTGCTTATCTGAATACCTGCTGCCATAATGTTTTGTGCTGACTATGATTCTGACATCGGCTTTCATGTACTTTTGCAACATTGATGCATTTTGCCCCTGTGTCGTAATAGTGTCTATAGCCACAAAACAGTTGCCGCCTCTTTACAAGATTATAATATGCCCCTCGCATGGCGGTCAGGGACTTATGGTTGCTTTGCAAATTCGCCGTGTTTGCATTATAAATTCGCCGTGTTTGCATTATAAATTCGCCGTATTTGCGTTGTAAATTCGCCGTGTTTGCCGCCGCGTATGATGCAAATCGCGGGTCTGTTCATGGTTGTCTGGCGATTTTCCAGGCCCTATTTTCGGGGCGGACACACGGGTTCTCCCCTGTGGGACACGTCGTCAATCAAAAAGACCTCCCCGTCGCTGGGGAGGTCTTGCATTATGCCTCAAAGGCATGTGTCCGTTGTTTATTTCACAATCACTTTCTTTCCGTTGATTATGTATATGCCTCTGTGCATATTTTCCCTTGTCACGCGCTGTCCGTTGAGGTTGTATATTTTCTCCTCCGCGTTGTCATTGCTGTCCTGCGTGATGCCGTCAATGCCGGCTGGGTCTGTGCTGATGCGGTAGAGCTGTATCTTCTCAGGGTTTGTCTTCTCGCTGTAGAAATACAGGTTCCCGGTGTCGTAAGATACGTTGCTGGAATATTTTCCCTTGAACTTCACTGTCGCGTCGCCGTTGGCTATTGTTATATTGGCTCTGCTGTTGTCGTTGATGTTCGCTATTGTCCCGAGTCCGTTTCTTGTCATTCCGAGATAGATGTTGTCTGCTTCGATCTTGAACGAGTACACGCCATTGGCGATCTTTAGCGTGAACACCTCGGCATTCGTGTCCGGTGTGACGGTGTTGTCGCCGTTGATCTTTATTGTTGTCGCCGTTCTCTTCCCCTTCAGCACCTTTGTTGTCATCGCCATCTTGGTCTCCTCGTTGACGAAGATCACTTTGTCGCCGTCGTACAGGCTGTTCACGTCGTTCACCTTTTCAAACTTCTGTGTTCCTGTTGTTTCGTAATTGTCGGGCAGGTTTTTGTTCTTGAAATTGAATGTTATCGACTTGTCCCCGTGCTCAATGACCTTGTATATATTGCAGTTCGAGAGTGTCCCTCCGAAATACAGTTTGAAAAAGTCTTGGTTCGCGTCATTCACTCCGTTGCCGAAGAGTTGGTTCTGCGTGCCGCTTGTGTAATTTGTGATTTTGCTTCCGTCTGCCGTTATGATGTGTGCGCGTTTGGCATTCTTGTTGTTATTCGGTCTGTTCCATTGCCATGTTGACTTGCTGAAGGTGACGTGCGTGAGCATCAGTCCGCTGCCGTAGGATTTCGGGTACCAAGTGCCCACCTGCCTGTTCTCCACGATGAAATATTCCATCGGGTTCTGCGGGTTTCTTATCACTCTTGCTGGTTTTCCGTCAGGGTTGTTTATGTCGTCGAGCCTCACTGTTCCCTCTGTTTCCAGCACCGGAATGTCCAGCCATCCGAGATAGCTGCGCTCGTATGCCATCATTCCGATCGGCGCGTTTCCATTTTTTGCATAGCATCCTGCCTCCATCAGCGACCAGTCGCCGAAGGCGTAGTCATCGTCGTAGCTGTAGTCGGTCGGGTAGAAGTCGGGCAGTCCCAGTGCGTGTCCGAACTCGTGGCAGAACACTCCGATGCCGGCGATAGACTTTTGGTCGTATCCCAGTTCGTTGCCCACGAAGTATGACTTGAAGTGGTATCCCTCGATGTCAGTCTCGAAGTCCGCCTCTTGTGGCCACACGCATTCCGCAGGCGCGCCATGGTAGGCCTCGCCCAGTCCTGCGAACACCACCGTGACGTTCTGTATCGAGCCGTTCACGACGAACTTGTCGAAGTAGTTGTCGCCCCTCTGGTCCATGGCAAGCCTGACGGCCTCTTTTATCATTTCCGTCACGCGCAGGTCGCCTCCAGTCGAGCCGCTTCTGTTGCCGCCATAGTATGCTCTGTTCTGCGACAGTTGCACTCTTGCCACGACGTCGAACGTTGGTTTGAATATCCCGTTGCTCTGTGCCTCGTAGTAGTCTTTCACCGAGCCAACGGTCAGCGGCTCGTCGTTGTATCCCTTCTTGTTGAAGTAGTTGTTGTATTTCTCAACGGTGGACGTTGGCTGCAGCTTCACGTCCTTGTACGACACGAGGATTACCGGCACCTTTACCTCGCCGATGCTGTTCACGGCCCCGGAGGCGCTGCTGCCCTTCTTCCCGAGCCCGTCGGCTGTCGATGTTCCGATAATCCTGTTCGGTTCGTTGCGCATTGCCAGTTTCCTCACCTCTGGTGTGTTGCTGTCGATGTCTATTGATGATATGAAGTCCTTTTCAGCCTGTGACCTCATCTGTGGGTCGTGTGCGATCATTTCCGTCGCCACGAGCTGCCCCCCGTCCATCCTTGCATAGCACAGGTCGCCTGCCATGTTGGAGTAGAGCACCTTGCCGTCGAGCGTGGTGAAGTAGGCGCAGAACTGGTCCCCGTGCTTGAACGCCTGTATTGTCGTGCCGTCGCTCTGCTTGATAGTCTCGGCTTTCCTGAGCGGCCGGATAGCCTGTGCATTCCATGCCATAGAGAGCAATGCCAATGCAGTTATTAAGATTTTCTTCATTGATGAAATTTGGATTTAATATTGTTGTAACTGTATTTTGTTGCAAAGTTACGAAATGTTTCTTTATTATCATTGTTTTTTTGTAAAAAGATTATAAAGGGCATCAGGTAGCCGGGATTGTGCTGTGTCAATTTTTTCTCTGTTTCAGACATTTATGCCACGCCGGTCTTTGCCATTGCAGGTTTTCTTTGTAAATTTGCGGTCGGAAATCAATAACAATAAAATAAGGCAAACATGGCAAAGAAAGCATTACTGATTATCCTTGACGGATGGGGAATTGGCAACCACGGCCGTGGGGACGTTATCCACAACACCCCCACACCATATCTCGACTATCTCAACGCGGTGTCGCCCCACTCGCAGCTGCGTGCGTCGGGGGAGGATGTCGGGCTGCCCGGCGGACAGATGGGCAACTCGGAGGTGGGACACCTCAACATCGGTGCAGGCAGGATAGTGTACCAGGACCTCGTGAAGATAAACCGCGCGTGCGATGACGGGTCGATAATGGAGAACGAGGGGATTGTGTCGGCATACACCTACGCGCAGAAGACCGGTAAGCGCCTGCACCTGATGGGTCTGACGAGCGACGGTGGCGTGCATTCCTCGCTCGACCATCTGTTCAAACTGGTTGAGATAGGCAAGGAATACAAACTTGACAAGGTGTTCGTGCATTGCTTCATGGACGGCCGCGACACCGACCCGAAGAGCGGCGCGGGATTTATCCGCCAGTTGCAGGAGCACTGCGAGGCGAACGGTGCGGCAATAGCGAGCATCGTGGGGCGCTTCTACGCCATGGACCGCGACAAGCGATGGCCCCGCATAAAGGAGGCTTACGACCTGCTCGTTGAGGGCAAGGGCAAGCAGTCTGCCGACATGGTGAAGGCTATGGAGGAAAGCTATGCCGACGGCGTGACCGACGAGTTCGTCAAGCCGATCGTCAACTCAAGGGTTGACGGGACGATACAGGAGGGCGACGCGGTCATCTTCTTCAACTTCCGCAACGACCGCGCCAAGGAGCTCACCACCGTGCTGACACAGAAGGACATGCCTGACGAGGGCATGCACACCGTGAAGGGCCTGCGCTATTACTGCATGACACCCTACGACGCATCGTTCACCGGCGTCGGCGTCCTGTTCCCTAAGGAGAACGTGGGGAACACACTCGGGGAGTACCTCTCGAAGATGGGCAAGCGGCAGCTGCACACGGCAGAGACGGAGAAATACGCTCATGTCACGTTCTTCTTCAACGGCGGCCGCGAGGAGCCATACGAGCGTGAGGACCGCATACTCGTGCCGTCGCCGAAGGTTGCCACCTACGACCTGAAGCCGGAGATGTCGGCCCGCGAGGTGAAGGACCGCCTCGCCGGCGCTATAGGCACAAGGCAATATGATTTCATCGTGGTGAACTTCGCCAACGGCGACATGGTGGGCCACACCGGTGTCTATAACGCCATCGCGAAGGCGGTTTGCGTCGTTGACAACTGCGTGCGCGAGGTGGTGGAGGCGGCAAAGGCCAATGGCTATGAGGCAATAATCATAGCCGACCACGGCAATGCCGACAATGCGATAAACGCCGACGGCACACCGAACACCGCGCACTCGCTGAACCCGGTGCCGTTCATATATGTCACCGACAACAACTCGGCGACGGTGAAGGACGGGCGGCTCGCCGACGTTGCTCCGTCGGTGCTCCATATCATGGGACTGGAACAGCCGGAGGAAATGACGGGAGAATGCCTGATTTCAGACTGAGGGGAGCTCGGGGGTTGATTGGGAATTTGGACGTTGACTCCTTTGCTCCTTAAAAACAACAACCAATGGACGTAAGGATAGAACCATCGTGGGCTGCCCATGTCGGGGAAGAGTTTGACAAGCCGTATTTCGCCTCTCTCGTGGATTTCGTGCGCAGGGAATATGCCGGCACGGCCTGCTATCCTCCCGGACGTGAGATATTCAATGCCTTCAACCTGTGTCCGTTCGACAAGGTGAAGGTCGTGATAATAGGGCAGGACCCGTACCACGAGCCGGGACAGGCAGAGGGCCTTTGCTTCTCGGTAAAGGAAGGTGTCGTGCCGCCGCCGTCGCTTGTCAACATCTTCAAGGAGATTGCGAGCGACCTCGGCTCCCCGATGCCGGCAAACGGCAGCCTGCGGCGGTGGGCCTGTCAGGGCGTGCTGTTGCTCAACGCCACCCTGACGGTGCGCGCCCATCAGGCGGCCTCGCACCAGAGGCATGGCTGGGAGGAGTTCACCGACGCCTGCATCCGCGCGCTGTCGCGCGGCCGCCGGCATGTGGTGTATATGCTGTGGGGCGGCTTTGCCCGCAGCAAGGCGAAACTCATTGATGGGCGCGACAACCTTGTGCTGCAGTGTGCCCACCCTTCGCCGCTCAGTGCAAACCGTGGCGGATGGTTCGGCAACCGTCATTTCTCGCGCTGCAACGAGTACCTGCGCAAAAATGGATACAGTGAAATAATATGGTGACGGCATCCTCTGTCCGCCGGAGGGACGAGGGTGTGTGAAGTGCATACATGGCAACAATTGGGTAAAGCGTTATGAAAGACAATAGATATGCCGGCATTCTCGACATTTCGGGGGTGCTGGTGTCAAGTGACATAATCTTTGAGCGGTTCTGCTGCGATCTTGGCAAATGCAGGGGGCAGTGCTGCGTGGAAGGCGATGCCGGCGCACCGGTGACAATGGATGAGGTGATGGAGATTGAGAACATGCTTGATGCCGTTTTCGATGATCTCTCGGAGAAGGCGCAGGAAGTGATCGTTGACCAGGGCGTGGCCTGCACTGACATGGAAGGCGAGCTCGTGACGAGCATCGTTGAGGGGCGCGACTGCGTGTTCACCTGCTATGATGACATTGATGTTGACGGCACGAAGGTGAGCGGCTGCTGCCTGTGCCGCCTGGAGAAGGCCTATCGCTGCGGACAGTCCTCGTTCTGCAAGCCCGCCAGCTGCGCTCTCTACCCAATCCGCATGAAGACATTCGGCGATGGGGTCGTCGCCTTGAACTATGACCGCTGGGATGTCTGCGAGAGTGCGCGGGAGAAGGGCAGGCTGCTCAACATTCCCGTCTACTCTTTCCTTCGCGGCCCGCTTGTAAGGCAGTTCGGCGAAGTGTGGTACCATGAACTGGAGAGCGTTGCCGCACAGATTGACCCGCCGGAAATGAGGACGGCGTCATAGTCTCCTGTACCTTGATGGCGAGACGCCGACGCGTTCCTTGAAGAATTTGCCCAGGAACGACTGGTTGGGGAAATGCAGGTACTGCGAAATCTCCTTTATGCTCATGTTGGTGTTCTTCAGCATCACGCGTATCTCGAGCGTTACGTAGTTGTCAATCCACGCTATCGGTGTGCGCTTGCTCACCGTCTTCACTGTCTCGGAAAGGTATTTCGGTGTTATGCACAGTTGTTCGGCATACCATCCCACGCGTCTCTCTTTCCGGAAATTGTCCTCCACAAGTTTTATGAACGATGTGAATATGGCCTCCGCGCGTGTCTGGCGCCTGCTGCTTGCCGCCTGCAGGCGGTATATCACGTTGCTGACGTCGTATATCATTGTCATCATCATCGACCTCACGACATCCGTCCTGAAATGGTGGTCCTTGTCACCAATCTTTATTTCTATGGCTTTGTAGTATGCCTTTATTGCCGTTATCTCCTTTTGCGTGAGTGCGAAAACCGGGTGTGTGCGGCTGAACAGGAACAGTTGTGACAGTTCGTGCATGCCCTTTATCGTCTCGCGCAGGAATTCGTTGGAAATCAGTATGCAGATGCCCTTGCTGTCATCGGACAGCGTGTAGTCGGCTATCACGTTTCCCTCGTTTATGATTATCATGTCGCCTGCGTTCACGACATGTTCCTTCGTGTCAAGGCTGTAGCGCGCGTATCCCTGCGTGAATATGCCCATCATCATGCACTTCATCCTGCGCGGGCCGTCCGGCAGCGGCAGTTCCTCAATGTCGTCGATGAGCAGCAGCTCGTCGTCTATGTGGCATCCGTCGTGCAAAGCCCTCACGCTCTTTATCGTTATCTCGTTGATGTTCAGTTTTTCCATATTCATGTCGTTGTGGCATGTCGTTCATGCGTCGATGTTGGCGTATGTGGCGTTCTTCTCTATGAAAAGCCGCCGTGGCTCCACGTCGTCGCCCATCAGCATCGAGAACACCTCGTCTGCCGCCGCCGCGTCTTCCACGGTGACCTGTTTCAGCAGTCTTGTCTTCGGGTCCATCGTGGTTTCCCACAGTTGCTCGGGGTTCATCTCTCCCAGACCCTTGTACCGCTGCGTGTGAAGCTGGCTGCTGTTCTCGTCGCCGGCGACATACCTGTCGATGAACTGCTGCCTCTGTTGTTCGGTGTAGCAGTACTCGCTCACTTTCTTGAACGTGCATTTGTACAGCGGCGGCGTTGCTATATACAGGTGTCCCTCCTGTATCACGCGCGGCATGAAACGGTAGAAGAGTGTCATTATCAGCGTGTCGATGTGCGAGCCATCGACGTCGGCATCGGTCATTATTATTATTTTGTCGTAGCGCAGTTTGTCGATGTTGGCCTCCTTGTCGTCCTCGCCGTCAACTCCGAAGCGCACCCCGATGCTCTGTATTATGTTCATCACCGACTCTGCCTCGAACACTTTGTGCCACTGCACCTTCTCCACGTTGAGTATCTTTCCGCGCAGCGGCAGTATTGCCTGTGTGTAGCGGTCGCGTCCCTGTTTTGCCGAGCCGCCTGCGGAGTCGCCCTCCACGAGGAATATCTCGCTCGTCTTGGGGTCTTTGTTCGAGCAGTCGGCCAGTTTCCCGGGCAGTCCACCGCCCGTCATGGGGTTCTTTCGCTGCACGCTCTCCCTTGCCTTGCGTGCCGCTATGCGCGCCGTTGCCGCCAGCACGACCTTGTCGCAAATCAGTTTCGCCTCTTTCGGGTGTTCCTCGAGGTAGTTTGCCAGTGCCTCGCCCACGGCCTGCTGCACTGCTCCTGACACCTCCGAGTTCCCGAGTTTCGTCTTTGTCTGTCCCTCAAACTGCGGCTCTGCCACCTTGATGGAAATCACCGCCGTCAGTCCTTCGCGGAAGTCCTCGCCCGCGATCTCAATCTTTGCCTTCTCAATCTGCTTTGCTATCTGTGGCTCTGCGTCGGCGTATGACTTCAGCGTGCGTGTCAGCGCCATGCGGAAGCCGGTGAGGTGTGTGCCTCCCTCGATTGTGTTTATGTTGTTTACGTATGAGTGTATGTTCTCGTTGTAGTCGGTGTTGTACATCACAGCCACCTCTATCGGTATGCCCTGTTTCTCGGTTTTCAGGTAGATCACGTCGTCGAACAGGTGTGTCCTGTGTCGGTCAACGTATCTGACGAACTCCTTCAGCCCGTCTTTCGCGTGGAACACCTCTTGCTTCGTTTTGCCGTCCTCGTCGGGGCGCAGGTCTGTCAGGGTGATTGTTATGCCGGCGTTGAGGTATGCCAGCTCGCGCATGCGCTTGGCGATTATGTCATATTTGTATGTCGTCGTCGTGAATATCGTCGGGTCTGGCCAGAACTGCTGCCGCGTGCCGGTCTTGTCGGTCTCGCCGACCACCTTCACCGGATACATCGGTTTGCCCTTTCTGTACTCCTGCTGGTATATCTTTCCGTTGCGGAACACCTGCGACATCATGTGTCCCGACAGGGCGTTCACGCAGCTCACGCCCACTCCGTGGAGTCCTCCGCTCACCTTGTATGAGCCTTTGTCGAACTTTCCTCCGGCGTGCAGCACGGTCATCACCACCTCGAGTGCCGACTTGTGCAGTTTCTCGTGCTCGTCGACCGGTATTCCGCGGCCGTTGTCCTGCACGGTTATCGAGTTGTCCTCGTTTATCGTCACCTCTATGTGCGTGCAGAACCCGGCCATCGCCTCGTCGATGGAGTTGTCCACTGTCTCGTTCACCAAATGGTGCAGTCCCTTTTCCGATATGTCTCCGATATACATTGCCGGACGCTTGCGCACAGCCTCGAGTCCCTCCAGGACCTGAATGTTGCTGGCGGAATAGTTGTTCCGGTCATTATGATTTTCTGCCATTCTATGTATTTATATTATAGTTTGCAAAGTTAGCAAATTATGTCCGAACTACGAAATGCGAATTGCTAAAAATAATAAAATAAAAAGACCACTACCCTCACGGGCAATGGTCCCAGTCTAATCCTATGAAAAATTTATTTATTATTTTGCCTTTTAATCCAATCCGTTGATATGCTTGATGAGACCTGACTTCAGGTTCGCAGCCTTATTCTTGTGAATAATGTGCTTCGTTGCCAGTTTGTCAATCAACTTCTGAACGTAGGGGAACTGCTTCAGTGCCTCGTCCTTGTCTGTCATCGCGCGCAGCTTGCGCACGGCGTTGCGCATTGTCTTAGCGTAGTACTTGTTGTGCAGAGTGCGTGTCTTTGTCTGACGAATTCTTTTCTCTGCCGACTTGTGGTTTGCCATTTCTTTTGTTGTTTTGAAAGTTTTTTTGATAGCCTTTGGGTCTTGCGCCACTACGGCTGCCCTGGGCGGATTTTTGCGGTTTCCCGCAGTTTGAAAATCCTCTGCCACCGTTTCGCCCCGCACCCCGCCTGGTGGCGTGGAAGCATGGCTACCGCATCGCTGCGCAGATGACAGAATATTCCTGGTAGTCCCTAGGAGAGTCGAACTCCTCTTTAGAGAATGAAAATCTCTCGTCCTAACCGATAGACGAAGGGACCGTCACTTTTAGCGGATGCAAAGGTACTCATTTTATTCGTCCCTCGCAAATTTTGCACAATGTTTTTTCGTTTTGATTGCTTTTTTTGTTTATTATTAGTAATTTTGCATTCCGTATTATGAATGAGAAGACCAGGGCCATTGTGCTGCACACGCTGAAATACGGCGACAGCAAGGTAATCGTTGACCTTCTGTGCCGCGCCACGGGGCGCACGGCGTGCATCGTCTCTGTGCCGAGGACACGGAAGGGCAGGGTGCAGTTGCAGGCGCTGCAGCCGCTCACGCTGCTCGACGCGGAGCTCAGCGTGCGCCCTGGCGCACGGCTTCAGCGTATCCGCGACATGCGCATGCCGCACCCGTTCGCCTCCATACCGTTCTCGCCCGGCAAGATGTCGATAGCACTGTTCCTTGCCGAGTTCCTCTACCATGCCACCCGGGGCGAGCAGCGCAACGAGGCGCTCTTCGACTATGTTGAGAAAAGCATATCATGGCTCGACGGTTGCCTCCCGCCGTATGCCAGTTTCCATCTCGTATTCATGATGCACGTCGCGCGTTTCATCGGCTTCTATCCCAACGTGGACGACTACCGCGATGGCGACCTGTTCGACCTGCGCGATGCAGTGTTCACCAGCGACGTGCCGTGTCATCCCGACTGCCTCTCGCCCGAAGACGCCGCACGCCTGCACCGCCTTGTCCGCATGGACTATGCAACGATGCGCCTGTTCGCCATGTCGCACGACGACCGCAACCGCATAGCCGAAGGCATACTAAGGTACTACCGCCTCCACGTTGACGGTTTCCCCGAGATGCGGTCGCTCGCCGTGCTGCGCGAACTGTGGAAATGAGCCTGCCCGGCTAACCTTTCCGCACTAATTCAAGGCCATCTAGCCTCATCTATGTTTTTTAGTCCTGTATACATTGATGCCACTTGTCCGTAACTTAAAAACTTCACACGCTTCACTATCGGGGAAAGCATGGAAACATCGACCTTTTCATCGAATTCTTTTCGCCGTCTGATGTCCGCGACGATATAAAACCTTGCGAAGAAGTCTTGCAACTCATAGAACTTCGAGAGCGAATTTTTAATGTCTGTCGTATGCTCCACTTCATAGAAATCCGTTGGCATGCCACGCTCATTAAACCATATAACGTCAACGGTCCTTGCTTTTCTCAACAGTTTTTCGTAAGTGAAACTGGGCAGCACGGTTGTATCTGCGACATCACCCAAACGAGCGTCTATAAACATCCTGCCCTTGTCTTGTGCAGGAACATACGTGGACTTGTTGCTGTACTTGCCAATCTCGACCAGCAATCCCTGGTAATAGCCGTGGCTGAATTGCTCCTCGCTGTGTTTGTCACCACCCTTCAGGTTAAACCTTCCGAGTACGGTTTTGCGGCAACTTTCCAAAGCCCACAGGCCTGGTTGTATCCGGAAGAACTCTTTGCTTTCCTGAACTATGCGCCTCACCGTTGCCTCCGGGGTCTTTGTTCTCCACGCAGAAAAGTCGACTACTTCGTTAAGCCTGCGCAGTGTTGCAAAGCCACCAGCTTTTTTCATTGCCTCAACTACCTGGCGTTCTTGTGTGCAACCTTGTTTCATAATAATCCATATTGTTGTTTTTCCCGTAAATGACAAAACTTTTCGCCGGGTAAATTGGGCGGTTTTACTTTACGGATCGCCTTGTAACGGGAAGCCGTTCCACGCAAGCGGGGAAATCCCCGATGCCGTTTTGGGAATGCATTGCCTTGAGGCAAGGAGGCTGCTTCATGCCAGCAGGCTCCGCACGATGGCCGAGATCCTGCCGCCCTCGGCGCGTCCCGCCATCTGCCTGCTTGCCACGCCCATCACCTTGCCCATGTCCTTCAGCGACGACGCGCCGGTCTGTGCGATTATCTCCTTCACCTCTTTCCCTATTTCCTCGTCGGAGAGTTGCTTGGGCAGGTACTCCTCCATCACCTCCACCTGCGCCAGTTCCGCGCCGGCGAGGTCCCCGCGCCCTGCGGCGTTGTACGTTTCGGCGGTTTCCTTGCCCTGCTTGGCGAGTTTCGCTATTATCCTCAGGGCGTCCGCGTCGGCGAGGGTGTCGCCTGCCCCTGGCGCCGTCTTTGCCTCGAGGAACACTTTCTTTATGTTGCGCAGGGTCTCGAGCCGCACCTTGTCGCGCGCCTTCATTGCGGCCTTGATGTCTTCACTGATTTTGTCGAATAACATATTTTTGATTTTTATTGGAAAACTATTTTGCCTGTCATGTCAACCTTCTGGTCGTCGCCCTCGTCCGTTTCGCTTTTCACGCCGGCAGCCTGCGAGCGTATGTTCTCCAGGATTTGCTTCGTGCGCTTGTATGTCGGTGTCTGCTCCACGGCGGAAATGACGTTGTCGTTGTCAAGGTCCTCTGGCTGGAAGATGAATATGTGCGGGCGGCGCTTGTACTGTGTTGTATTCCCGTCCTTGCCGTAGTATGTGTCCCGCCTGATCTGCAGTTTGGTGTTTCTCTCCTCTTCCTCTGCGATGCGGTTTTGTTCCTCCATTGTGCGTTTCCTGAAGTGCGCGTCCATTCCGTCGACGTTTTTTATGCCGAAGCCCGTTGCGAGTATTGTCACCTTCACCTTTGCCCCCAGTTCCGGGTCGGTAGCGAGGCCCCATTTCAGTTCGAAGCCCGTCTGGAAGCGCGCCATGAACTCGTTCACGTCGTTCATCTCCTCCATCGTTAGGCTCGCGTTGCTCTGCTTGTCTGGGCTGAATGATATTGACAGCAGTATTTTCTTCGAGTTGAACACGTCGTTGTCGTTGAGCAGCGGTGAGTTCAGCGCGTCCTCTATTGCCATCTTGACGCGTCCCTCGCCCTCGCCGTATCCTGTTGACATTATTGCCACACCCCCGTCTTTCAGCACCGTCTTCACGTCGTTGAAGTCGAGGTTCATCAGTCCGTGTGTGGTTATTATCTCCGCTATCGACTTTGCCGCGACGCTCAGTGTGTCGTCGGCCTTTGCGAAGGCGTCGAGCACTGTCAATCCCGGATATATCTCGCGCAGGCGCTCGTTGTTTATCACGAGCAGCGCGTCGACGTGCTTTGCCATCTCCTCCACGCCGTCGAGAGCCTGGTCAATCTTCATGTCGCCCTCGAAGCGGAACGGTATCGTGACGATGCCCACTGTGAGTATTCCCAGTTCCTTGCTCGTGCGTGCTATGACCGGTGCCGCTCCCGTTCCCGTTCCTCCGCCCATTCCTGCGGTGATGAAGGCCATCCTCGTCCCGTCGTCGAGCATGTTCTTCACGTCGTTTATGCTCTCCTCTGCAGCCACCCTTGCCTTCTCCGGCTTGTTTCCTGCTCCGAGGCCCTCCTTGCCGAGCTGCAGGTGCACCGGCACCGGCGAGTCGTTGAGGGCCTGGCGGTCGGTGTTGCACAGCACGAATGTCACGTCGTGTATTCCCTCGCGGTACATGTGGTTGACGGCGTTGCCGCCTCCTCCGCCCACGCCAATCACCTTTATTATGCTGTTGTTTTTCTCGTTGTCCCCGAAATCCAGTATCTTGTGGTCTTCCATGTCATTCATTTTTTTAGATTTTATACTAACCGAATATCTTCCTTGTCACGTTTTCCAGCTCTCACTCCTGCTCGTCCTCATCCGAGAGCAGGCTCTTGACGATTGTCTTTGTCTTCGTAAACAGGTTCTTTATCCCTCCGATTCCTTTTTTCTTCTTCTCCTCTTCATTTTTCAGGCGTTCCTCTTCCTCGCGCTTGCGCCTCTCTTCCTCCTCCTGCATCTCGCGCATTTTCCTTGCTTTTTCCTTCTCCTCTTCTGTCTGCACGACTCCCTCGGCGAGTTCCCCTGGCTGGCGCGGTTCGCGTTGCATTTTCGGTGGTGTTGCTGTCGCCGTGTTGCTGTCGTCGAAAAGTCCCTTTTCCGGGTCTATTTCGTTGCCGGCGCAGTTCATGTCGCCCTTTGCCAGCAGGCCGAGTATGGTGTTCATCATTGCGTTGTGCGATGTGATGAGCGTTTCCTTTGATTTTATTGAAAGGTTGACGAACTTCGCCGTGCGTATCTTGTCAATGTTTGTGTAGTTGACGAATGCCCTCTCTATTCCCGGCATGTTGACGCAGCCGCCGGTTATTATGATGCCCCCGAGCAGTCTGTTGGCGTATTCCATTGGCACCTGGTACCACACGTTCTCTATTATCTCGTTGAGTCTTCCCTCCACTATGTCAACGAACTTGCGCTGATCGACCTTCCTGTCCGCATCGAGGTCGTAATTGGTGTTCGGGTCGATGTCGCCGTTCTCGGTGAAGGCCGAAGCGTGGTCTAATTTCAGTTTCTCTGCCACGTCCTCCTCCACCTGCAGCGACGTGATGTCCTTGGTGATGTTGCTGCCGCCGAGCGGGATTACGGCAAGATGCCTCAGTATGTTCTTGTAGTATACAGACACTGTCGTGGTGTCTGCCCCGAGGTCCACCAGCACGCAGCCCGACCGCTTCTCCGCGTCGGTCAGCACGGCATCGGCGAGAGCCAGCGGTGCGAGGTACATCTCGGCGATTGCCACGCCTGCCATGTCGAAGCACTTGTTCAGCCGGCGGTAGAAGTCATATCTCCACAGGATGTTCAGGAAATTCCCCTCCAGTCGTTCGCACTGTATGCCCACCGGGTCGAGCTGCATTTGGTTGTCAACCATGTATTCCTGCGTTGCCGCGTCGAGTATCTCCTGGTCCTGGTAGCTCATGTTGCGGTTGGCGTCCATCAGTTCGTTCACCATCGCCTGCGTTACGATGGTGTCCGGTGGGAGTGTCTTTATGATGTTGTTCTTCACGCTCCTTATGGACTGTCCGCCCACTCCAACATAGACATGGGTTATTCCCCGCTTCAGTGTGGCGGATAGTTTCTTCACGATTTCTGCTACGCACTGTGCCGTCTTGTCCATGTTATACACCACTCCCTTGTGAATGAACGACGCGGAGTCTTCCTTCACCAAGGCGAGTACTGATATGCTGCCGTCGAGATTCTTCTTTCCGGCGATGCCGGTGATCTTTGACGACCCCAATTCGATTGCTACGATAAATTCACTTGCTGCCATACCATTATCAATTTATTTTGTTTTTCCTTTTGCTTTGTTCTTGCTGCCCGCGGCTTTTTCCTTTTCCCGTGGCTTGCTGTCCTTTCCTTTCGTGTCCTTTCTCTTCTCCGTCTTCTCTGTCCGCTTATTCTCCTTCCGCGCTGCCTCATCCTTCTTCGCTGCCTTTGCCGCTGCTTCCGGTTCTTTCTTCTGCGGTGCGGTGGTTTCCGCTTCCGCTGGGGCGACGCCCGTGTTGTCCGTGCTTTCTGTCGCCGTGTTGCGTGCCTGTCGCCGTTTGTGGCATATTATCTGGTTGTCGAACTCGAGGTTGATGTAGTCATACCTGTTCCACCCAGTCTTGCTCAGTCCGTGGCGGTAGAATTTCTCAAGTCGTGTCAGTTTCGTCCCGAGCATCTTGTTTATCGCCAAGGCGCGCTCTGCCGCTGTCCTGGCTGTCGGCAGGCTGCCGATGAACACTATGTGGTCGCCCACCCTTGGCACCAGTTCGATGCCCATTTCCTCGGTGACGTGTATCTGCTCGAACAGGTTGTTCCACAGTTCGTTGCCCATGATTGCCTCTGCCAACGGCATGAGGTATTCCGTGGCATACCGCCTGTTGATCCGTCCTGTGGCGATGATGAGGTCTGAGACATAGTTCGAGTTTGGCATCACCCCTCCGCGCTCGTCGATGTAGTAGTCATCTCCCGTCTCGCTCTTTATCCTCAGCAGCGGCAGCCTCTGCGTGATGTTTATTGTCACGTCGCCGTTTTCCGCCATGAAGCACTGTGCCGTCTTTACGAAAGCCATGCTTTTCAGTTTCTCCTCTATGTTTCGCGTGCTTATCTTGCCGGCTTGCTTGTTTGTCGGCATCAGGCCCGACGATTTCAGAATCCGTGTCACATCATCCGCCTTCAGGAAGCCGTTCGTGTTGTCGTCTGCTATCGTGATGTTGCACCTGCGGCACACCACGCCTGTCCTGTCCGGCTTGTTGAACGAGGTTACGGCAAGTGCGAGATACACTGCGAGCAGTGCATCTATGGTTGCGATGGCGGTTTTTTTCCAGTTGATGTGAATCATTTTCCCTTCTTGCTGTTATGTTGCAGGCGTCGTCGTCGTGCGTCCCCTGCCGTTGTCTCATGGTCTTTTGTCGTCTGGCGCGCCGTATTTCTCCCGCAGTATTTTCTCAATCTCCGGCACCAGGTTGTCGATGTCGCCTGCCCCGAGCACAATAAGCACCTCGAAGTCGTGCTGGCGGACGAACTCCAGCACGCTGTCCTTGCTGATGAGGTGCTTCTCGACCCCTGCGGCGAGGTCGTCGTATATAAGTCTTGACGATACCCCCTTGATGGGCAGTTCCCTCGCGGGGTAAATCTCGGTCAGCACAACCTCGTCGAGCAGGCTCAGCGCATCGGCGAACTCCTTGTGGAAGTCGCGCGTGCGGGTGAACAGGTGCGGCTGGAATATCGCCGTGATGCGGCGTTCGCTGTACAGTTGCCTTATGCTTCTCGCGCTTTGCAGTATTTCCTTCGGGTGGTGTGCGTAGTCGCTCAGTAGCACGATGCGTCTGTTCTTTATCTTGAAGTCGAACCGCCTGTCAACACCCTTGTAAGTGCTCATGCCGTAGCGCAGTTCCTCGGCCGTGCATCCGTTGAGCTGCGCCATTGCCATCGCCGCCACGCCGTTCTCGATGTTTATCGGCACCGGCTGCCCGAGGCGCACGTCCCTGACGCACTCCAGTGGCGATATGAAGTCGAACGTGATTTCCCCGTCGCTGATGCGTATGTTCTCTGCGTGGAAGTCGCCCCCGTCCCGGCTGTAGTCATACACCCGCACGCTTTCGGCGGTCTCCGGCCTCATCTCCAGTCCCTGGTGTATTATCAGTGCGCCGCCTGGCTTTATCAGCGTGGTGTAGTGCCGGAAACTTTCGAGGTAGGCCTCTTTCGTGCCGTAGATGTCGAGGTGGTCTGCGTCGGTGCTCGTTATCACGCTCATCCACGGCCTCAGCCAGTGGAACGAGCGGTCGAACTCGTCTGCCTCGATGACCACATAGTCGCTATGCTTGCTTAGGATGTAGTTTGTAGAGTAGTTTTTCGATATTCCCCCGAGGAATGCGTTGCAGTCGGTCTGGCTCTGGTGCATGATGTGTGCGCACATCGCGGATGTCGTTGTCTTGCCGTGCGTCCCGGCGAAGCACAGTCCCCGGTGCGTCTCCGTCAGTATGCCGAGCACCTGCGCGCGTTTCATCACGGTGAAGTTGTTCTCGCGGAAGAACACGAGCTCGCGGTGTCTCTCGGGTATCGCTGGCGTGAACACCACGAGTGTCGTCTCCCTGTTGCGGCAGGCATGAGGTATCTGCTCCACGTCCTCCTCGTAGTGCAGCAGTATTCCCTCTCTTTCCAGTTGCGCCGTCAGTGCCGACGGTGTCCTGTCGTAGCCGGCCACGACGACCCCACGGCTTGCGAAATAGCGTGCCAAGGCACTCATCCCGATGCCTCCGGCACCGATGAAATATACCGATTTTATGTCTTTTGTCGTCATGTCTTATTTCCCTGATGCAAGTTTTATCACCTCGTCGGCAATGATGTCGGCAGAGTTGGGCAGAGCCATCTTTGCGGCGTTCTCCCCCAGTGTCACGTATTTGCGGTCCGCGCTGGTCAGTGTCTCCACCGCCAGCGGTATGAGTTTCTGCCGTGCCTCGTCGTCCCTGACCATCATGGCGGCCTGCTTGTTGACGAGAGCCATCGCGTTGTGCGTCTGGTGATCCTCGGCGACGTTTGGCGATGGCACGAGTATCGACGGCTTGCCGAGCAGGCACAGTTCGCTTATGCTGCTCGCCCCGGCGCGGCTGATGACGAGGTCGGCGGCGCGGTAAGCCACGTCCATGCTGCTGATGAAGTCCGTGGGCTTCAGGTTGGCGGGACACCCCTTCTCGTCGAGGGTCCTCTTTATCTCGTCGTGGTAGAAGCTGCCTGTCTGCCACACGAACTGTATGCCGCTTTCCGCAATCACGCCGAGGTTCGCGAGGACGCTCTCATTGATTGTCCTTGCCCCGAGGCTTCCGCCTATTATCAGCACCACGGGTTGTTCCGGCTTGAGCCCCATCTTGGCTATTGCCTCCTCCCTCGTGAGCTTGCAGTCGAGCAGTTGCTGGCGCACGGGGTTTCCCGTCACCATTATCTTCGCGGCGGGGAAGAAGCGCTCCATGCCCTCGTATGCCACGCATATCTTGTCGGCCTTCCTCGCGAGCAGCTTGTTTGTCACGCCGGCGTAAGAGTTCTGCTCCTGTATGAGGCACGGTATGCCCATCGCCGCGCATTTGTTGAGTGTCGGGCCGCTGGCATATCCGCCCACGCCCACGGCGGCCATGGGGCGGAACTGCCTGATTATCTGTTTCGCCATGCGCTGGCTCTTCCATATTTTGAACAGCACCTTGACGTTGCGCAGCATGTTCTTTCGGTCGAAGCCGCATATCGGCAGCCCCTTTATCTCGTAGCCTGCCACCGGCACTCTCTGCATCTCCATGCGCCCCTCTGCTCCCACGAACAGGATTTTTGCATCGGGACGCTTGCGCCGTATGGCGTTTGCGATTGACACGGCCGGGAAGATGTGTCCCCCCGTTCCGCCTCCGCTGATTATTATTCTAAGTTCTTCGTCCATATATATATGTCATTTTTAGCGGGTCGCTTTCATTCATCGCAGCCTGCCGTTTTCACCTTGCAGCATTCCTCTCTCTTCTTTGCCTTGCAGCTCACGCTCATAATCACGCCGATGTAAACGCAGTTGATTATGGTTGATGTGCCGCCCTTGCTTATCAGCGGCAGCGGCTGTCCCGTAACCGGCGCAAGCCCCACTGCCACCATCATGTTGAATATGGCCTGCGTCACCATGAGCAGCGCGAGCCCCATAATGAGCAGCGCCGGGAACGAGTAGGCGCATTGGTTTGCGATCTTGGCGGTGCGGAAGAGCAGTATCAGGTATAGCAGGCATACGCCCACGGCTCCCCACAGTCCCATCTCCTCGATGATGATGGCGTAGATGAAGTCGCTGAATGCCTGCGGCAGCCAGTCGCGCTGCACCGAGTTGCCCGGTCCCTTGCCCACGAGGTTGCTCGATGCTATGGCTATGTTGGCGTGTGCCACCTGTCCGTCCTTGTCAAGGTCGAACTGTGACGGCGGCACCTCCTTGTGGTCGGCGAATTTCCTGATGCGGCTCTTCCACGTCCCGAAGCGGTGCAGTATGCCGCCGTTTTTCTTCTCCACGTTGTTCACGGTCTCCGTTCTCACGCGGGGGTCGTTATTTGCGGGCGCGTCTTCGTCGGCTCCCGCGCCAAGGGCCCATATCGCGGCGAAGCCAAGCATGCCCGTGAGCATTATCACGCCGAGCAGCTTGCCAATCTGTTTCATAGGCACGCGGCCGATGAACATCATCATTATCACCACCAGTGCGAGCAGTGCTGCGGTGGAGAAGTTCTCGCGAAAGATAAGTATCACGAACGGCGTTGCCACCCACAGGATGTACTTGAACGCCCGTTTGTCAACGGTGTCGCCGTCCTGCAGCGCGCTGAGTATCATCACCTCGGCGAGTATCACGGCTCCCTTGGCAAACTCCGACGGCTGGAACTGCACCCCGCCGATGTCGAACCACCGCGCCGCGCCGTTCACCTCGCCGCCCGCGATGCTTGTTATGACCAGCATTATGAATGACAGGAGCAGCGCGAATGGGGTTATTATCTTGAAATAGCGGCAGTCGATGTTCATGGTTATCACGAGGAGCACCACTCCCACGGCGAGCAGCATGGAGTGCTTGAGAACCGGCCCGACGTAACTGGTGTTGCTGGTCAGCTCGCTCGTCGCACTGAACACCTCGACGATGCTCACAATGCACAGGAAGAAGAAGACGGTCCATATAATGGTGTCTCCCTTCATTCTCCCCTTCTTTTTCTTTATTTCATCTTCCATGTCCGTTTTGCTTTATTGGTGCCGTTGGCATTGTTTCACCGCATCCCTTCCGCCGCCGCCAGGCTCTCAGAGCGCGCGCACGAGTTGCTTGAACTGGTTTCCCCGGTCTTCCATGTTCCTGAACAGGTCGAAGCTTGCGCAGCACGGTGACAGCAGCACGGTCATCCCCGGCTCTGACATCTCGTAGCAGGCCTGCACGCAGTCCTTCATCGAGTGTGTGTCGCGCACCGGGATGCCCAGCTGGTCGAAGTTGTCGTGCAGCTTGCTGTTGTCCGCGCCGAGATACACCAGCCCCGCGCACTTCTCCCTTACGAGTTCCTTTATCGGCCCGTAGTCGTTTCCCTTGTCCTTTCCTCCTAATATGAGTATTGTCGGGTTCTTCATGCTCTCGAGCGCGTACCAGCACGCGTCGACGTTTGTCGCCTTCGAGTCGTTGACATATTCCACTCCTGCCACGCGCGTCACCTTCTCCAGCCGGTGCTCTACGCCGGGGAAGTCGCCGAGGCTCTTGCGTATCACGTCCTTCCTGATGCCAGCCACCGCCGACGCCAGTCCTGCCGCGAGCGAGTTGTAGAGGTTGTGCTTTCCGGTGAGCGAGAGATACTCCTGCTCCATGTTGAACGGCACCGGCTCCTCCAGTTTGTACATGCCTTCCTCGATGTATGCTATTGATCCCTTCTCCTTCAGTTCCGAGAAAGGCAGGCACACGGCCTTTATGTCATATTTGCTGAGCTCGCGCTTTATCACCGGGTCGTCGTTCCAGTAAATGAAGGCGTCGTCGGAGGTCTGGTTCCGCAATATCCTCATCTTGGCGTCGACGTAGTTCTGCATACAGTTGTTGTAGCGGTCGAGATGGTCTGGGGTGATGTTCAGCAGCACCGCGATGTTCGCCCGGAAGTCATACATGTTGTCGAGCTGGAACGAGCTGAGTTCTATTATGTAGTACTCGTGCGGGTCTTCAGCCACCTGCAGCGCCAGTGAGTTGCCGATGTTGCCTGCCAGTCCTGCATCATATCCGGCCGTCTTGAATATGTGGTATATCAGTGACGTCGTCGTGGTCTTGCCGTTCGAGCCGGTTATGCAAATCATCTTGGAGTGGGTGTAGCGTCCGGCAAACTCAATCTCGCTGATTATGGGTATGCCCTTTGCCTTGATTTTCCTTATCATCGGGGCCTCGTCGGGGATGCCGGGGCTTTTTATCACCTCGCAGGCAGACAGTATCTTGTCCTCCGAGTGATGTCCTTCCTCCCATTCTATGCCGTGGCTGTCGAGCATCTTCTTGTAGCGGTCCTTTATCATGCCCATGTCTGACACGAACACGTCGAACCCTTCTTTCTTGGCCAGTACCGCTGCCCCCGCGCCGCTTTCGCCCGCGCCGAGAGCCACGATGCGTCTCTTCTCGTCTTTCATCTCGTGCTTATCTTATCTTCAGTGTTATTATTGTTATCGCCGCGAGGATAATCGTTGCTATCCAGAAGCGGAACGTTATCTTCGACTCATGGAACTGCCGCCTGGGCCAGTTGCGGAACACATAGCGGCTGGTCTTGTCCAGCTGTTCGTCGAGTTTGCGGAAGTTGTCGTGTATCGGCGTCGCGCGGAACACGCGGACGCGCTGCCCCTTGCGCTTCATCCTCTTGAACCAGAACGTCTGTATCATCACGCTGAGGCTCTCGACGAGGAATATGCCGCAGAGTATCGGCACGAGCAGCTCCTTGTGTATTATCACTGCGCACACGCCGATGATGCCGCCGATGGTTAGCGAGCCGGTGTCTCCCATGAAAACCTGTGCCGGGAAGGCGTTGTACCACAGGAAGCCTATCATGGCGCCGACGAACGCGCAGAGGAACACCACAAGTTCCTGCGACCCCGGTATGTACATTATGTTGAGGTAGGAGGCGTACTCCAAGTGTGAGCTGACGTATGCGAAGATGCCCAGCGCGACACCGATGATGGCGGAGTTGCCGGCGCACATGCCGTCCATGCCGTCGTTGAGGTTGGCGCCGTTGCTCACTGCCGTGACCACCACTATGGTCATTATAACGAACAGTATCCATCCGGCGGCAGTGGCGTATTCGCCCATGAAGCCCATCACCTTGGAGTAGTCAAGGTTGTGGTTCTTGACGAACGGGATTGTTGTTATCAGCGACTTCTCAAGTTCCGACTTGTGCGTCACCACAAGTTCCTGACCCTGCTTCTGCGTGCCGATGTTCTCGCGTATCTTAGCGTCGGGGCTTGCCCACAGCACGAGGCCGACAATCAGCCCTATGCTCACCTGCCCGACAATCTTGTACTTGCCCTTCAGCCCGGCCTTGTTCTTGCGGAATATCTTGATGTAGTCGTCCATGAAGCCGAGGAAGCCGAGCCAGACAGTGGTCACCATCATCAGTATGAGATATATGTTGCGCATACGCCCAAGCAGTATGACCGGCACCATGATGGCAACGATGATTATAATCCCGCCCATCGTCGGCACCCCCTTCTTCTCTACGCCGAACGGGTCGATGCTGGCGTCGCGCTGCGTCTCGGCGATTTTCCTGCGCCTCATCCATTTTATGAACTTCTCGCCGAACCATGCCGAGATGAGCAGCGATAGTATCAGCGTGAGCAGGGCGCGGAACGAAATATACGACCACAGGTGCGCCCCGGGTATGTCGAACTGTTCGAGAAACCTGAATATATAGTATAGCATAATCCGACTTTTTTTTATTCCTTTATGAACTCGCGCACCACCTCCTTGTCATCGAAGTGGTGTTTCACTCCCTTTATCTCCTGGTAGTCCTCATGCCCCTTGCCGGCAATGAGTATCACGTCGCCCTTCTGCGCCATCATACACGCCGTGCGTATTGCCTCGCGGCGGTCGGCGATTGCCACCGTCTTCTTCATCTGCTGCCGGTCGAGGCCCGCGAGCATGTCGTTGATGATGTCCTGCGGGTCCTCGAAGCGCGGGTTGTCGCTCGTTATTATCACGCGGTCGCTTCGTTCCGCCGCCTCGCTTGCCATCAGCGGCCGCTTGCCCTTGTCGCGGTTCCCGCCTGCGCCGCACACCGTGATCACCCTTCCGCGCCCGTTCATCACCTCGTGGATGGCGTTCAGCGCGTTGGCGAGTGCGTCGGGGGTGTGGGCATAGTCGATGACGGCGGTGAAACCGTCTGCCGAGCGAACCGGCTCGAGCCGCCCGCTGACACTGCCAAGCGTGCTCATCGCCACGAGAATGTCCTCCGGCTCCTCACCGAGCACGCGTGCCGTGCCATACACGGCGAGCAGGTTGCTGACGTTGAACTTGCCTATGAACTGCACGCCGACCTCATGCCCGTCAATATCGAGATACATCCCCTCGAAGTGGCACTCGATGATGCGTGCGCGGAAATTTGCCAACTGCCTCATGGAATATGTCTTCACCCTCGCCCTGGTGTTCTGGACCATCACGCTGCCGTTCTTGTCGTCGGCGTTGATTATCGCGAAACTGTCCTTGGGCAGCATGTCGAAGAACGCTTTTTTGGCGTTCCGGTAGTTCTCGAAAGTCTTGTGATAGTCGAGGTGGTCGCGCGTGAGATTGGTGAAGATGCCCACTGCGAACTTCAGCCCCCCTATGCGTTTCTGCGCTATGGCGTGGCTCGAGCACTCCATGAAGACATACTGGCAGCCGGCATCCGCCATGCGTGCGAGCAGCATGTTCAGTTCCACGGGATCCGGGGTAGTGTGGTCTGCCGGCACCGCCTCGTCCTCGATGTAGTTGCACACGGTGGAGAGCAGTCCGCACTTGTATCCCAGTTTGCGGTACATATTATATAATAATGTGGCTACGGTGGTCTTTCCGTTGGTTCCCGTGACGCCCACCAGTTTCAGTTTTTCTGATGGCTTGCCGTAGAAAGCGGTTGCGACGGGGCCAGCGGCATCCTCGGTTGACTCCACCCTGACGTATGTCACGCCGTCGGCGAGCGTGTCCGGCAGTTCCTCGCACAGCACTGCCGCCGCTCCCTGTTCCACGGCCTTTGCTATGAATTTGTGTCCGTCCACCTGCGTCCCCCTCATAGCCACGAACAAGTTTCCCGTGGCAATGCGCCGCGAGTCGATGTTCACTCCGGTAATCTCCACGCCGTCGTCACCCTTCACGGCCGCGTCCCTGATGTCTCTTAGCAACTCTCTGAGTATCATATATATGCCTTTCTTTTTCCTTCTTTTGATAAATCCTGTCATTTCGCGCTTGCGGCTGTGGCTTTTCAGCCCATCCGCAGCATACAAGCCTCGCCTTTCCTTATCTTGTGTCCCACTGGCAGGCTCTGCGAGATCACCTTGCCCCTGCCCGAGATGGAAACCCTCAGGCCGCGTTTCTCGAGCATGAAGACGGCGTCGCGCGCCCCCATTCCGGTGACGTCCGGCACCACGTCCTTGCCGTACTTCGGCGTCTCGACCATTTCGATGCGGTTGTTCCGCTGCGTGGCCTTGCCCCAGATGGGGTTGCCGTTGGCGTAGCTGCCGTCCCAGGAGGTGTTCGCCGCTATGCCCAGTTTCTCCAGCACGAGCAGTGCGGCGAGCATGTTGCCGTTCTTCACGTCAGGCACCAGGACAGACATTGCGTCCCTCGAGTCGCTCGCGTCGAGTTTCAGGTCCTTCGCCATCACGCCTTCAGATATTTTATGGAACACCTTGGCGCTCATTCCTCCTGACGCTGGATGTCCGCTCTTCTGTATGCACACGATGCAGCTGTACCTCGGCTGGTCCGACGGGAAGAAGCCCACGAAACTCAGCAGGTATCTCATCCCGCCGCTCTTGTAGCCCGACTTGCCGTGCGATATCTGCGCCGTGCCGGTCTTGCCTGCCACGCTGAACAACTGCGACCGTGCTGACTTTCCGGTCCCACGGCTCACCACATGCTCGAGCATTGTCTTTATCTTTGCCAGCGTTGCGCTGCCGCATATCTGCGGCTTCAGCACAACAGGGTCGTAGTTCGCCAACACCTCTCCGTCTTTCACCACCTGCTTGACGAACCTCGGGCGCATCATCTTGCCGCCGTTGGCTATGGCATTGTAGAATGTCAGGGTGGATATTGGCGGTATCTGCGACTCGTAGCCGATGCTCATCCACGGCAGGGCAGTCTTGCTCCAGTTGACATACTGCCCCCTGGCGTTCTTCCTCGGCATCCTGATTCGTGGCGGGGTCGCCCCGACGAGTGGTATCCCGAGGTCGCTCGCAATCCCTATCCTGCGCAGTCCCTCGACATATCTCTCCGGACGGCTGCCGTAGCACCCGTCGATCATGCGGCTGATGCCGATGTTCGAACTCACCTCGAGGGCGCGTGCCAGTGATATTGTCCCGTAGCCCCCCTTGTGCCAGTTGTGGTCTCTCATCTTCGCCCCGTGCATGTCAACGATGCCACTCCCGGTGTTTATCAGTTTCGTCGTGTCAACCAGCCCGTCGTCGAGTGCCACCATCACCGATGCCGTCTTGAAAACCGACCCCGGCTCGAGCAAGTCGCTCACGGCGTTGTTCTTCACCTCGCGGTACTGTCCGTCGGCGCAGCGTGTCATGTTCACTATTGCCTTTATGTCGCCCGTCGGCACGTCCATCACAATCGCCACGCCCACCTGTCCGTTGATTTCTTTCAGCTCGTCGATTACCGCGCGTTCGGCTATGTCCTGCATCTGCACGTCAATCGTGGTCACGATGTCGGAGCCGTCGATGGCCTCCTTCTGCATCAGCCCTATGAAGCGGCGTTTCACTTTCTGCTTCTGCATCTTCCCCGACTCGCCGCGCAGGACCGAGTCGAACGACAGTTCCAGCCCGAAGCGCGCCGAGTCCTTGGCGCCGTAGAGGTCGCCCACCGTCCTCGAGGCGAGCGACGTGAACGGGTGCTGGCGTGCGTTGAACTCCTCCTTGTGGAAACCGCCCTTGTTGCCCGGCAGGCGGAACACCGGCAGGCTTGCCACCCGTGTGTATGTGTTGTAGTCAACGCGGTATTTCCATATAGGCCAGTGGCGTGATTTCTTTGCCCTGCCTTTTTCCAGTTCGTTGCGGAACTGCGTGGCTGATTGCTCCGGGAAAATCTCGTGCAGCCCGTTGCAGATGCTGTCCATGTTCTCCACGAGCAGCGAGTCCTTGTGTTCCCCTCCTGCCTGGAAGTCCATGTATAGCTTGAACTCGGGCAGCGAGCTCGCCATGAGCTGCCCGTCGCTGCTCAGAATATTCCCCCTCACCGGCTTCACCTCCACGCTGTCCTTCTTCAGCCTGTCTGCCACCGCCATCCAGTAGTCGCGCTTCACCGTGCCGATGTACGCCGCCTTGGCTATCACGGCGAGGCTCGCCAGCACTATGAGATATGCTATTATCTTGTAGCGCGGCAGTATTTTCTTATGGTTGAACTTGCTCATTTGTTTTCTACGTTAATTATATAAGGTGGCTGGCTGGATTGCTTGAGCAGTGTGTCCTTGTTGTTCTTCAGCCTCTCCAGGACATTCGTCTCGCGGCATTTCTCCGTCAGTTCGCTTGCCGACGACAGAGCCTTGTATTTCGAGTCCTGCAGCTCCTTTGTCAGCCTGTCAATCTCCAGCAGGTCGCTCTGGCAACTGTACCTGTTGGCCACATATAGCATCGTGAACGCTACGACGAGCAATATCACCCCCACGTTGCGTTTCATGAAGTCGGCAGTGAAGAAGTCGCCTCCGAGGATTTTCCTCAGCGACAGCACTTTCGACAGCGGCTCCTCGTCCTCGCGCGCCTGTTTGCGTATCGTCAGCGCAAGTTCTTCCACTTGCTCCTCCTCCTTTTCCTTTTCCTTTTCTTTCTTCTCCCTTTCCCTTTCCTTTTCTTCTTTGTCCTTTTCCCCGTTGTCTTCCTCTTCCGTTTCCTTTTCCCACTTTACGTTTTCCTCCATCTGGCTGTCCACGCCTTCCACGGCAGACTGCGCCCCGCCGTGCTGCGTGCCGCCGTCTGTCATTTCCGTCTCCTCCGTCCCGGCATGGCCTGTGTCATCTACGGCCTCCGCGAGGATTTTGCTCTCCTTGTCTTCGTTGCTCATATCTTTTCCGCAATTCTCAGTTTCGCGCTTCTGCTGCGTGGGTTGCGCTCGGTCTCTTCTTCCCGTGGCGTTATCACCTTGTTGTTGACGAGTGCGAAGGGCGTTTCCGTGCGCCCGAAGAAATCCTGCCTGACCCTGCCCTCGGCGTTGCCTGTCTTCATAACGTTCTTCACGATGCGGTCCTCCAGCGAGTGGTAGGTGATGACCGACAGCCGCCCGCCCGGCGCAATCAGTTCGGTGGCAGCCTTCAGCATGTCCCTCAGCGCGTCCATCTCGTGGTTCACCTCGATGCGCAGCGCCTGGAACAGCCGCGCCATGTCTTTCCTCGCCCGTTCTTTCCTCATCTCCGGCCCGACTGCCTCAAGCAGGTCGCCCGTCGTTTCTATTGGCCTCTGGCTGCGGCTGCTTGCTATCGCCGCCGCTATGCGCCGCGAGTTCTTCATCTCGCCGTATATGCGGAGAATGCCGGCGAGTTCATCCTCGTCCGCGCTGTTCACGATGTCGGCGGCTGTCCTGCCTGCCCGCTTGTTCATCCTCATGTCGAGCGGCGAGTCGAAGCGGAACGAGAAGCCGCGTGTCTCGTCGTCGAAATGGTGGCTCGAGACGCCGAGGTCGGCTATCAGGCCGTCTATCGCCTCCACCCCGTAGTATCTCATCCAGTTCTTGAGAAACCTGAAGTTGCTTCTCACGAACGTGAACCGCGACGTGTCGAGACCCGCTGCGTTCCTCTCCGCGTCGGCATCCTGGTCAAAGCCGTACAGGTGCTCGCCCCCGGTGAAGCGCGACAGTATCTCGCGGCTGTGTCCTCCTCCGCCGAAAGTCACATCCACATAGATGCCACCCCGGTGTATGTTCAGCCCGTCAATGCTTTCGGCAAGCAGCACGGGGGTGTGATAGCCTGACGCCTGCACGACGGCCTTGTCCTTTCCGGCGAATGCCTCATTTATGCCTTTCCTCTCTTTACGCATCGGCGTTGCTGTTTTTATTGTCGTCCGCTGTTTCTTTCCCCTCCGGCGACGCGTGGCGCGCGTATATTGCCGCTTGCCTGCCGCACCTGCCTTGCCGGCTGTCATTCCGCAGCGTTTATCTCCTTCCCTGACATCATCTTGCCGAACAGTTGCGAGAACTCCTCCGGCTCTACGAACTGACTTTCAAGCTCTGCCACGTCCCACATCTCGATGGTGTTGCGCACGCCGATGAACCTGACGCTCTGGCTGATGCCTGCCATCTGAAGGTAGCGCCTCGGCACGAGGAAACGGCCGTTGCCGTCAAGTGTCACAACTTCCACCATCGACACGAACTGACGGTAAATCTGTTGCTCCGCCCTGTCCCATCTCCCGAGGCGGCTTTCCATGGCATCCATCTCCGCGTTCCAAACGCTCTCGGGGTACAGCACGATGCACTTCTGGTGAGGGTCCATGCGCATGACGAGGCTCTCATCGCCGGATGACTGAAGCACCCTGCGGAAAACGGCCGGCAGGAAGGCTCTGCCCTTCGCGTCGACCTTTGCCTCTATGTTGCCCAAAAATCTCATGCGTTCTTATTTATAATTACCTCGGGGCAAAGATACACATTTTACTCCACTTTCCGCCACTTTCCGCCACAAATGTGATAAAATGTTTTTATTTTAGTATTTGTTAACAAACGCTTGCCTCGTGCTTGTGTGTTTGAAAACAGCCTCCGTTTGTTTGCATGAGTATTAAATATCCTTTAAGTTAATGTTTTTTTTTCATTTTTCCCTTGCAAAAGTAATGCCCGTTCAAAAAAAAAACGTATTTTTGCAAATAGTTTTTATGAAAATGGGAGAGGTAACAGAGAAAACCATAGACGTAGGTGAAATACTAAAGGGCAAGATGGGAGCGAAAGCGAAACTCGTCCCACGCCCTTTGGTCTCGTGGTTGAGGAAAATAATTCACCAGGACGAGGTGAACAAATTCCTCTGGGACAGCCGCGGGCTCACCGGGACGCCGTGGCTTGATGCGGTCGTGCGCTACCTTGACATGACCCTTGAGACCGAAGGGGAGGAAAACCTGCCACCGAAAGACGACGGGAAACTTTACACCTTCGTCAGCAACCACCCACTCGGGGGCATCGACGGCGTGGCGCTCGGCTCCATAATCGGGCGGAGATACGACGGCCGCTTCCGCTATCTCGTCAACGACCTGCTGATGAACCTGCCGGGACTCGCGCCACTGTGCATACCCATAAACAAGACCGGGAGCCAGGCCCGCAGCTTCCCGGAGATGGTGGAGGCTGGCTTCAGCAGCGACAACCACATACTCATGTTCCCCGCCGGGCTGTGCTCGCGCAGGATAAACGGGCAGATAAGGGATCTCAGGTGGAAAAAGACATTCATATCGAAGAGCGTGGAATACAAACGCGACGTGGTGCCGATACACTTCGGGGGGCAAAACTCCGCCTTCTTCTACCGCCTCGCCAACTTCAGCGACAAGTATGTGAAGAAAGTAAACATCGCGATGCTGTTCCTCGTTGACGAGATGTACAAGAACGTCCATGGCAAATTCCTTGTCAAGTTTGGCAAGCCAATACCCTGGCAGACCTTCGACAAGTCAAAAACACCGATGGAATGGGCAAAATACGTCTATGAACGCGTATATGAGCTATGAAATAATTTTCAATGGAAATGGAGCAAGACATCATCAGCCCTGTGAGCCGCGAACTACTGAAGGCGGAGCTGACGCACGACAGGCAACTCAGAATGACAAACAAGAGCCATAATGAAATATACATCATAACGGCTCACGACTCACCGAACACAATGACGGAGATCGGGCGTTTGCGCGAGATCGCTTTCCGGGAAGCTGGCGGGGGAACGGGAAAAAGCATGGATGTCGACGAGTTCGACACCTGCGAAAACTGTTACAAGCAGCTGATTGTGTGGAACCCGGAGGCAGAGGAGATAATCGGAGGATACCGATACATGTGCGGGACCGACTGGGTGCTCGACGGCGACGGGCAGCCGCTGCTCGCAACGAGCCACATGTTCCATTTCTCCGACCGATTCCTAAACGAATACATGCCGTACACAATCGAGCTGGGGCGGTCGTTCGTGTCGCTCGAATATCAGAACGTGCAGCGGAACAGCAAGAGCATCTTCGCGCTCGACAACCTGTGGGACGGGCTCGGAGCACTGACGGTGATTATGCCGGACGTGAGGTATTTCTTCGGCAAGATGACCATGTACCCATCATACATACGACGCGGGAGGGACATGATACTGTATTTCCTGAGAAAGCATTTCAGCGACAAGGAACATCTCATAACACCGATGAAACCGCTCGTTATCGAGACTGACGAGGCGGAACTGGCGACCCTCTTCTGCGAGAAGAACTTCAAGGCAGACTACAGGATTCTCAACAGGGAGGTCAGGAAAATGGGCTACAACATACCGCCGCTCGTCAACGCATACATGAACCTCAGCCCGACGATGAAACTTTTCGGCACGGCGATAAACAACGGCTTCGGCGACGTGGAGGAGACAGGCATACTCATCGCGGTGGACGAAATACTCGAGGATAAGCGCATACGCCACATCGACTCGTTCATAAGGGAACACCCCGAGGCTCTGAAAATAACGAGCGGCGCAAACAACATAATCTACAAGAGCAGCAAGGCGTGACCCGATGAAATGCGCCTCCGTGCTACAATTGACGGCCTTTGGCTGACCAATCACGCCGTGTTTGCTGACCAATCACGGCGTATTTGCTGACCAATCACGCCGTATTTGCACCGCAATCACGCCGAATTTGCGATGATGTTCAGGGTGGGCCGCAGCGCCGCATCATACCAGCGGCAGTGCCATCCCGTTTATCTTCTGGTATATTTCGAGGGCATAAACATCGGTCATGCCGCTGACGTAGTCTAAAACGGCCATGATGCGTTTCTCGAGGTCGGGCGAGTTGATGTCGTACTGGCTGCCCACGCGGTTCAGCAGTTGCCGCGAGTAGAAGCGGTCAGGGTATATAGCGGCCTCTGTGAATGTCCCCATCAGTGTGTCGATAATCTTGTAGCCGCTCAACTCCACATCCAGCACGGGCTTGCTGTTGTATATCTTCCCGCACGATGTCTCGTTGCATTTCATGTATGCCGCGCGCTGCTTTTCGCTGATTCCATCGATGAGAGAACCTCTGAAAGAACCTTCCATTATCTTATCCTCGTTGGCCATGAAAGTGTCAACGCAGCATTTCTCAAGCAGCCCTATGACCCTTGCGCGCATATACACCACCTTTTCGTTGTCGTCTGTTATGCCATCGTCCCTCACCCGCTGCCTTATCCTGTCCTGCGTCTCGCCGTCGAAGAACCCGAGCAGCAGTTCGCTCGTCTCCTCGAAAGTGAGTATCTTCAGTTTGTGCGCGTCCTCAATGTCCATCACCTCGTAGCAGATGTCGTCGGCCGCCTCGACGAGATATACCAACGGGTGGCGCGCATACGACACACCTTCTGCGCCATTCCCGCCGCCATCTTGCCGCATGCCGTTTGCCGGCAGTTGCGGAATGCCGAGTTCGGCGGCAATCTTGCGGTAGGTGGGCATCTCCTCATGGAAGAACCCGAACTTGCCTTTCCTTCCCGCGCGTGTCGATGAAACGGGGTATTTCACTATCGATGCCAGTGTGGTGTATGTCATCACGAAGCCGCCCTCGCGCCGTCCGCAGTATCTGTGGGCGAGCAGCCGGAACGCGTTGGCATTCCCCTCGAAGTGGGTCAAGTCTGCCCATGCCTCCGGCGACACCATGTCGCGTATGTGTTTTCCTCCCCCCTCGGTGAAGAAAGCCTGAATGGCCTTCTCGCCGGAGTGGCCGAACGGCGGGTTTCCCATGTCGTGGGCAAGACACGCCGTGCTGACTATGGTGCCTATTTCCGGCAGCATCGTGCCGGTGAAATGGCTGTTTCCTGCGATTATGCGGGCTGCGACGTCGTTGCCGAGCGACATTCCCACGCTTGCCACCTCGAGCGAGTGGGTGAGGCGGTTGTGTACGAAGATGCTGCCCGGCAGCGGGAACACCTGCGTCTTGTTCTGCAGTCGGCGGAACGGGGCGGAGAAGATGAGCCGGTCGTAGTCGCGCTTGAACTCCGTCCTGTCGTCATATCTCTCCCTGTGGCATTGCTCCTGCCCGAGCCTCTTGTTGGTTATAAGTTTTGTCCATTCCATAATTTTATTGCCTTGCAAATGACTCATGCACATGCAAAAGTAATATAAAATGCAGTAAATTCGAATAAAATAGCATTTAAAATTTCACAATGCAATCTTTATTTTGTATTTTTGCACGTTAATAGCGCATAGGAGGCGATACTCCGCGAATTAAGGAAATTATACAGTTAAGATGACAAAGGTAAGAGTCTTGAACAAGGGGCGGCAGCCGCTCCCCGCTTATGCCACACCGCAGAGCGCCGGTATGGATTTGCGTGCAGACATTGATGAGCCGGTGACGCTGCGCCCTATGGAGCGGCGGCTTATCCCGACGGGGCTGCACATCGCGCTCCCGGCGGGCTTCGAGGCGCAGATACGTCCGCGCAGCGGGCTGGCGCTGAAGCACGGCGTTACGGTGCTCAACACCCCCGGCACGGTGGATGCCGATTACCGTGGCGAGCTGATGGTACTGCTGATAAACCTCGGCGACCGCGACTTCGTGGTGAACGCCGGTGAGCGTATTGCCCAGATGGTGATAACAAGGCACGAAAATGCCGATTTCATCATAGTTGAGGAACTCGACGAGACGGAACGCGGCGAGGGCGGTTACGGTCATACTGGAGTGAGGTGAATGATGGGAAGACACATTGCTGACAAATTGCGTGTGGCGCGGCGCGCGGCGGTTGTTGCCGCCGTGGCTGCGTTTGCCGCCGCCGCCGTTTCGTGCGGCTCGCCGCAGACAATATCCGTGAGGCAGGCCATGGGACGTGGAAAGAGCGTGGTGGCGCCGGCGCTGAGTCACAACGACCAGATGCGCCTCAAGTATTTCTACTTCGAGGCAATGTCGCAGCAGGCAATGGGCAACTATGACGCCGCCTTCGACCTGCTGGGCCATTGCCTCACGATAGACCCCAATGCCGCAGAGGTGTATTTCTCCATCTCTTCCTACTATGCCGGACTGGGACGCGACAGCATGGCGATGCAGGCGATGGAGCGTGCCGTGGTGCTGAACCCGGAGAACGAGGTGTATATAGAGCGGCTCGCCGTGTCGTACATCAACACCCGCAACTATGACAGGGCGGCTGACGCCTACGAGCGGCTCTATGCCGCCAGCCGCAGCCGCACCGACGTGCTCGGGATCCTGGCGCAGCTCTACAACCAGCAGAAGAAATATGACAAGATGGTCGGCGCGCTCGAAAGGCTGGAACAGGCGGAGGGCAGCAACGAGCAGATAACGCTGTCGAAGATGTATGCCTTCTCGATGAAAGGGGACAAAAAAGCCGAATTCAACGCGCTGAAACAGCTCGCTGACAAATACCCCAACGACCTGAACTACCGCGTTATGATGGGCAACTGGCTGCTCAAGAACGGGCGCGAGGACGAGGCTCTCGACGAATATGACTCGGTGCTGGAACAGGAGCCGGACAACGTGTCGGCGCAGATGTCGATGCTCGACTACTATAAGAAACAGGGCGAGGACTCCCTGGCGCAGGCAATGGTGGAGCGCGTGCTCGTGAGCAACAAGACACCGGCGAAAAGCAAGATACAACTGCTGCGGCAGGTGGTTGACGAGAACGAGCGGGCCGGGGCGGGAAGCATGGAGATAATACGCCTCTTCAAGCGGGTGCTCGCCGAGCCGCAGGAGACACCGGACATGGCGGAGCTGTATGCCGGCTACCTGAAACTGAAGGAATATCCGCAGGATTCGGTTGACGCGGTGCTGCGGAAGGTCTTGGACATAGCGCCCGACGAGAAGGGCGCGAGGACACAGCTGATTATGTCGGCATGGGAAAAGAAAGACTACGACCGCGTGCTTGACCTGTGCCGCACGGCGCAGCAGTATAGTCCTGACGAAGTGATGTTCTTCTATTTCATGGCGATGGCATACAACCAGCAGGACAGTATTGACGAGGCTCTCGGGACGGCAAGCCGTGGAGTGGCGGTGGCGGACGATGGCAGCAACAAGGAACTGGTGTCCGACCTCTACGGGCTTATGGGCGAACTGTATCATGTGAAAGGCATGGAAAGGGAGGCCTTCGAGGCGTATGACAAGTGCCTTGAGTGGAACGGCGAGAACACGGGATGCCTTAACAACTACGCGTATTATCTCAGCCTCACCGGGAAAGACCTGAAGAGGGCGGAGCAGATGAGCTACAAGACGCTGAAGGCGGAGCCGAACAACGGCATATTCCTCGACACCTACGCATGGATTCTGTTCATGGAGGGACGCTACGGTGAGGCAAAGGAGTATATCAAACGGGCAATGGAGAACTACGACGCGCCGAGCGCCGACGTGATCGAGCATGCCGGTGACATATTCTGGAAGTGCGGGGAGCACGCCGCCGCCGTGGAATACTGGCAGAAGGCCGTTGATGCCGGGGGGGACGGCCCGGCGCTGATAAAGAAACTGAAACAGAAAAAATATTTTGAGAAATGAAGATAAAGGCAATTGCGCTCAACACCATCGCGGCAGCGGCCATAATGGCCATGGCTGCCTGCGGGACGACAAAGACAATAACCGGCACGCCGGCGAAACCCGTGACGAATGCTGTCGCGGACACCGAGGCGGCGCGGCTGAATTTCGTGCGCAGCGTGTCTGACCGTGCCGTGGCGCAGAGGAACATCACCGCAAAACTGAAGTTCAGGGTGAGGAAAGGGGCAAGGGACGTGTCGGTGGGCGGCTCGCTCTATATGCGCCGCGACGACGTGATACGCATACAGCTGACACCGATGGGACTGTTCGAGGCAGGGCGCATAGAACTCACAAAGGACTATGTGCTGATTGTGGACAGAGTCAACAAGCAGTACCTGAAGGCCGGTTACGACAAAGTGGAGTTCCTGAGGCGCAACGGACTGAATTTCTATTCGCTGCAGGCTCTCTTCTGGAACCAGCTGTTCATCCCGGGCAGTGACCACCTGCGCGACTCGGAACTCAAGGCGTTTGGCGTGAAAATCCTCCCGCAGGCCGTTTGCAGCATAATAGAATTGGGAAGGGACCGCATGGAATATAAATGGCAGGCCGACAACAGGTCGTTCGAGATCAGGCAGGCCGACGTGGCATACTCGAGCGGAGACAAGGGAAAGACCTTGCTGCAGTGGAAATACGAAACGTTCCGGAACTTCGCAGGGCGCACCTTCCCGTCGCAGATAACGATAACCGGAACGTCGCCGGCGCTGAGGGGCGGGCAGAGCATCAGCATAGAACTGTCGCTCGACAGGCTGAACAACAACAGCAACTGGGAGCCACGCACGCAACTGTCTTCCAAGTACGAGGCAGTGACGGCAGAGGAAGTGTTGAACAAAATAATGAGCATGTGATGAAAAGACTGATACTCGTTTTCGCCATGGCGGCGCTCGCGCTCGCCCCGCACGCACAGCAGAGGAAAGGCACGCAGGGTGCGAAACCGCGCACGCAGCAGACAAGGCGCGCAACGGCGCGGCAGCGGCAGCAGGGGAGCGCGAGGAAACAGACGGGGAACAAGAAGAACGCCAGGCAGCGGAAAAGGCAGGGAAAAGCCAACAAGCAGAACTACAGCACGAAGGAAATCCGGGGGCTGCAGGACCAGCGGTCGCAGGTGAGGAAGAACATAAGGGAACAGGAGAAGAAACTGCAGGCCAACAAGACCGACGTGAAGAACAGGCTGGACAACCTCGTGAGGCTGAACAGCGAGATAGAGACGCGGAAGCGCAGCATCGACGACATACAGGGCGAGATAACGAAGATCAACGGCAACATGGATCTTCTGCGCTCGCAGCTTGCAACGCTCAACCTGCAACTGGAGGAGCGCAAGCAGAAATACATCAACCTGATGAGGTATGTGGCACGCCACCGTGGAGTGCAGGACCAGTTGATGTTCATCTTCAGCGCGGGCAGCCTGCCGCAGATGTACCGCCGCCTGCGCTTCGTGCGCGAATATGCCGCTTACCAGCGGGCGCAGGGCGAGATGGTGAAGGAGAAACAAGACCAGATAACGGGCAAGCAGCGGGAACTGGCAAAGCATAAGAGCGACAAGAATTTACTCCTGTACAAAGGCAGGAAGGAGCACGCCGCGCTCGAGGGACAGCAACAGGAGCAGCAGAAGGTCGTCGCCTCGCTGCAGCAACAGCAGAAAACGATACAGTCGGTGCTGGCAGACCAGAGGCAGAAAGACGCGCAGCTGAACGCCATGATCGACCGGCTCGTGGCCATAGAGGTGGCAAAGGCCAAGGCAAGGGCAGAGGAGGAGGCCCGCAGGAAAGCCGCCGCAGCCGCCGCCGAAAAGAAGAGGCGCGAGGAGGAACTGGCACGCAAGAAGGCTGCGGCAGAGGCTGCCGCGCGCGAGAACGCGCGTCGCCTGGCGGAGGCGAAGGCCGCCGAGGAGAGGGCGAGGGCAGAGCAGAGGGCGGCAGAAAGCAAGAGCGCCGAGGAGAAGGCAAGGGCTGAGCACGCGGCGCGTGTCGCCGGGGAGAACCGCCGCGCGATAGAACGCAAGGCGCGGGCAGACGAGGAACGCTCGGCAAGGGAGGTGGCACGCGCAGACCGTGAGAGCAAGGCTGCCGCGACAATGGCGACGGCAGACCGCAGGCTGAGCAGCAATTTCGAGCAGAACCGTGGGCGGCTGCCAATGCCGCTGTCCGGACGCTGCCGCATAGTCAGCCGTTTCGGGCAATATAATGTTGAGGGACTGCGCAACGTGACGCTCGACAACAAGGGCATCAACATACAGGGACAGCCGGGGGCTGCGGTGCGAAGCGTGTTCAACGGGGAGGTGAGCGCCGTGTTCAGTTTCGGCGGGACGAATGTCGTCATGGTGCGCCACGGAAACTACATATCGGTGTATTGCAACCTGCGGTCGGTGAGCGTGAGCCGTGGCCAGCAGGTCAGGACCGGGCAGTCGCTCGGCACCGTCGGCGCGGACAACATACTTCAGTTCCAGTTGCGCAGGGAAACCACAAAACTGAACCCCGAGTCATGGCTCGGCAGGTGATGCCACCGGCGTGCGCGCCGCTTGCCGCGCGCACCTGGCGGCACGGCAAGTCAAATTGACACCTGTGCCGTGAGGTATATCTCGCGTGGGCGGAGCTGGTAGCGTGAGGTTGACGACGACACCCCGCCATACGAGGTGATGATGTATTCGCGGCGGTCGAACATGTTGCGCAACTCCGCCGACAGCCGCACCTTTTTCATCCTCCACACCACCGAGGCGTCGGCAAGCAGCGTGTTGAGCGTCGGCGAGGACTGCAGCTCGTTGTGGTAGTGAACGCCAGACAACGAAAGGTCAACCGCGCCTATCGTCGCCGTCAGCGACAGGCTCTGCCGCCAGTTCCACAGCGTCTGCAACGATATGTCATCCGTCCTGGTGTGTGATGCCGAGAATGATGCGTCGTAACTCACCTGACACCACGATGGCGAGAATATCAGGCTCGGCATCATCCTCACCGTACTGCTTCTGTAGCCGGTGGCTCTGTCGGCAGACAGTTGTTTCCCCCTTGCGTCGGTGTAGTCCACGTTCAGCCCTGCCTTCAGGTGCAGGTCGAACCATCCCTTTGACAATCCGGCGTTCATGTTGAGTGTGCCGTTGTCGCTTCTCCTCTCCACGATCCTGTAAACATATTCCCCGTTTTCTATCTGCATGTCGCTCATAGTGTTGAGCCATGCGTGGGAATAGTTCGCGCCAAGCGTGCAGAAGAACTCCGTTATCGGTCGCTTGTATGTGTAGCTTAGGCCTGATGCCATGACCGTTGTGCGAGGTATCGTGCCGTCGTTGACCGTCACTGTGCGGTAGTCGCTGCGGTGTCTCGTCATGGCGAATGAGGCCAGGTCGCCCGTGGTTCTTGATGCCGTGACGTATGCAAACATGTTTGACCGGTTGCCTTTCTTCACGTTGAGGCTTATGTTGGGCGACGTGTCCATGAATGACCGGTGGCGGCTGGCATAAAGTTCCCACGACACGGGTACGGAGAACCGCCATGTGGCAATTCCCCTGCGTATCTCGTGGTAGGGGCTGGCGTATATTGAGAAGCGCGTGTTGCCGCCGTCAGCGTTGAGATAGTAAGCCTTGAAGCCGGCATCCACCGATGATGTGGTTAGCGAGCGGTTTCTCGTCAGTTTCGCGCTGTTGTTGGTGTAGCACACTGTCGTGTTGATTTTGTCCTCCACGCCGTTCACCGTCAGCCTTGACGGCGAGTGCAGAAATTCCGCCACGGAGGAAATGCCGAGCGAAAAGCGTTCGTTGGCAAACGTCTGTCCGAAGGAGTGCAGCAGGCTCACCTCGGGCGTTTTCACCTCTTGCCGCAGAGGCTTCCCGTTTGAGGTGTCAAGCGTCGCGTTGCCCCTGCTCTGCGACACGCAGGCTCTCATGTAGTGGTTTCCGTAGGTCTTATCCTCGTTAATGTTCCTGTCATAGTCGACATACACCCTGTCGCTGCTTATGTGCGTGCGCTTTTCCTCGCTTGTCGTTGCCGGGGTGTCCTCGTTGAGGTAGTAGTTCGCCACGTTGGACGTCGTCTGACGTTCCGTCGTGTGCAGGTAGCCTGCCGACATACGCGTCTCTCCGTCCCTCTTGTTCTTCCTCACACGGTTAATGTTCCAGTCGTGCGAGTTGTTGAACCTCAGCCTCTCGTCGTCTATGGGCGCGCTCAGTGACGGGGTGTGGAACCATTGCGGCATGCTCGTCTCTGGCTCGTGCGTCATCATTGACATCCTTGCCAGGAGATTGCCTGACACGCTCAGGTCTTTGCCCGTGTGGTCATATTCCATGTCATACATCAGCTGCCGCTTCTTCCCAATCTGCATCACATGGGCCTTTACGCCCGCCGTAGACTCCTTCATGGGAAACCGCGCGAGCGCCGCCGGCGTGATGGTGGGCAGCAGTTTGTCGCGTGCCTCGTCCTTCAGGTTGATGTTCATCGCCACGTCGTCCGAGTAAACCTTGCCCTGCAGCGCCTTCACGGGCTGGTCGTGCTCTATCACGTCCGCGCTCTTCACGTCCTTCGCCTTTATGTTCTCGTTGAGCTTGTCGTATTTCCCGCCTGTGAGGTCGAGCCCCTCCACGGTGAAGCGGCTCACCGCCTTTCCGTTGACGCTCACCTCGCCGTTCTTTGCCACCGACACCCCGGGCAGTTTCTTCAGCACGTCCTTCAGCGAGTTGTCGCGCCCGTCGGCAAACCGCGTCAGGTCGTAGGTCATGGTGTCTGCCATGTTCGTTATTGGCCTGCCGCTGACGAATACCTCCTCCAACTTGAACTCATCCTGCGTCATGTCCACCGTCACCTCCCTCGCGCCGCCTGTCGGCACCACGCGCTTGCCATAGCCGAGGTAGGACACCGACAGGCGGTCGTCCTTCTCGATGCTGTTCGCTTTGAGGTGGAAGCGTCCCTTTGCGTCAGTCTTGGTGAAAGTCAGCGGCTTGCCGTGGCGCAGCAGCGTGACGCTCGCCATCCCGAGGCCCGCCTTTGTCAGCGAATCCCTCACCGTGCCGCTCACGGTGGTCTGCGCGCTGACTGCCGTGAGGCACGCCAGGAAAATGCACAGCGCGGCAAAACGTCTCGTGCTCATCTCTCAATCGGGTTGTATGGTATCGCCGGCATCTTGTCGAGTTTGTTCCCGTGCTCGTCCTGAATGGTTATCGTGCCGTTCGGGACTGTCGCCATGAAGAAGGCGAGCGGGTCGTCGTGGTACCGCTTGTAGAGTTTGTTCAGCGACTTCTTGTCTATCTTCTCGTGTTTCTTTCCCGTATAGACGAGCGGCTCGCCCGGCCGTCCTTTCCTTATGCCGGTTATCTCGAAGCGGTATTGCTGCTCAGAGTCGCAGGCGCGGAGTATGAGTCCCGGCAGTCCGCACAGTTTCCACGGGCCCTCGCCGAGCGGTATGTCCCCGGCATACCATGCCCGCCACTTGCGCCCACGGAAGTCGGCTTCCGCCATGTTGCACTGATGCCCCATGATGGTCGCCGTGCTGTCCGGCACCAGCTGCCATGCCGGCTCCTCCACCTTCTCCATGCAGGCATACTTGTCTGACATGACCTTTTCAAGGAGAGTATATTGCCCTGCACTGGGGTAGTTCTTGTATAGTTTCCACGATGTTGCGTTGTTTCCGCTGAACTCAGTGCCGTTCCGCTTCAGCACCTCGATGTTTGCCGAGTCCGCCAGATACTTGTCGAAACTGTAGAAGAGTGTCGCCTTGCCGCCTATTTGCAGCATCATGTGGTCTGTGGTGTACTTGTACGGGGTCTTGTCCACGTTTTTCACAAACTCCATGTTGTAGTTAACCACATAGTTTACGACGTCGCAGGTGTCCCAGTCCGTGTAGTCGTCAGCACTGAAAATCGAAATCTGCGCGCTTGCGGTTGTTCCCACGGCAAGAAGCACGATGGCAGTAAAAAAATTTCTCATAAATGATACGTTTGAAAGATTAATGCCACAAAAGTAGTTGAAAGGCAGGCAAGCGCCGCATCCGCAGTGCAAAAAGATATTAATTTTATGTTTCCTTTGCACGCGCAGCGCGCAGCAACACTTTTATTAACACACATCCTATGCCGCCGGCAAAAATTATTTTGCCAGCCAATATCTTGCATCTTTGACAAATTATTCTTAATTTTGCGGAGTAATAACAGGAGGAGTATATAATAATAAAGGAATTGCGTCATGAACAAAAGATACCATCTTTCGGCACTCATACACCGCCAGGCCGAGAAATACGGCGACCGTCAGGTGCTGATATACCGCGACTTCGGCAGCCTCAAGTGGAAGTCGATGTCGTGGAACAGTCTGTCGCAGCGCGTCAGGCAGGTGTCAAACGCGATGCTGAACCTTGGCATCGGCGTGCAGGAGAATGTCGGCGTGTTCTCGCAGAACTGCGTGCAGTACCTGTACACCGACTTCGGCGCGTTCGGCATCCGCGCCGTCACGGTGCCTTTCTATGCCACGAGCAGCGAGCAGCAGATACAGTATATCGTAAGCGACGCGCAAATCCGCGTGCTGTTCGTCGGCGAGCAGGAGCAGTATGACAAGGCACAGCGCGTGCTGCCGCTTTGCCCCTCGCTCGAGCGTCTCGTCATTTTCGACCGCTCTGTGAGGATAAGGCAGCACGACGCGAGCGCGATTTATTTCGACGACTTTATGAAGCTGGGCGAGAACTGCCCGCGTCAGCCGGAGGTGGACAACCTCTACCGGCAGGCCAACGACGACGACCTCGCCAACATACTCTACACCAGCGGCACGACGGGCGACTCCAAGGGCGTGATGCTTTCGCACGGACAATATGCCGCAGCCATCGAGGCAAACTCGAAGGCGGTGCCGGTGGGCGAGGATGACCGCGTGATGATGTTCCTGCCGATCACGCACATCTTCGAGCGGGGATGGGACTTCTACTGCCTCAGCCGTGGCGCGACAATCATCGTCAACACATACCCCAGGGAGGTGCAGCAGTCCATGAAGGAGACACATCCCACCTGCATGTCGGCAGTGCCGCGCTTCTGGGAGAAGGTGTATATCGGCGTAAGGGAGAAGGTGGAGACCTCCGGGGGGGTGAGGCGCAGGCTGTTCAAGAAGGCACTGGCCGTCGGGAGGAAACACAACATCGAATATATCAGCCGGGGGAAGAAGCCACCGCTCGCGCTGTCGGCACAGTACAAACTGTTCGACAAGGCAATATTCTCACTCGTCAGAAAGCAACTCGGCCTCGAGAACGCCCACTTCTTCCCCACCGCAGGCTCGTATGTCAGCACCGAGGTGGAGGAATTCGTACACTCGGTAGGGCTGTGGATGATGGTGGGATACGGCCTCACCGAGAGCCTCGCCACCGTGTCTAACGACCATCTCGGGATGCCGTACACCATAGGCAGCGTGGGCAGGCCCATAGAAGGGCTCGAGATAAAGATCGGGGAGAACGACGAGATACTGCTCAAGGGCCCGACGATAACAAAGGGCTACTACAAGCGCGACGCGCTGAACCGCGAGTCGTTCACCGGGGACGGCTTCTTCAGGACAGGCGACGCAGGGTATCTCAAGGACGGGGAACTCTTCCTAAAGGAACGCATCAAGGAACTGTTCAAGACATCGAACGGCAAGTACATCTCGCCGCAGATGGTAGAGTCGAAACTGCTCGTGGACAAGTACATCGACCAGATAGCAGTCATCGCCGACCAGCGCAAGTATGTGTCCGCCCTCATCGTGCCAGACTTCGTGCTGCTGGAGGAGTACGCGCGGGAATACGACATACCGTTCAAAAAACGCGGAGACCTGTGCCGCAACCCGAAGATAATGAATATGATTAAGGAGCGCATAGACACTCTGCAGCAGCAGCTGGCCGGCTACGAGCAGATAAAACGCTTCACACTCATCCCGCACAACTTCACAATGGAGGCCGGCGAACTCACCAACACGCTGAAAATCAAGCGCAGGGTGCTTGCCAGGAACTATGCGGCGGAGATAGAACAAATGTACGAGGAGTGATTTTTTTGTAACAGATAACATGTAACATTGCCCCGTGGCGGCGCATCGAGTGCGCGGCAGGGGCGCACAGACAATATGATAACAGCAGAGCAACTGAAAGACGTGTTGCGGAGAGCCGATGACCTGAACCGTTACCTCGACATCGACCGCAAGAGGATAGAATATGAGGAGGAGGAACTGCGCACGCAGGCTCCCGACTTCTGGGAGGACCCGAAGCGCGCGCAGGCGCAGATGAAGAAGGTAAAGGACATCAAGCGGTGGCTGGACGACTACCAGCAGGCGCGCAGCATGGCAGACGAACTGAGGCTGGCGGTGGACTTCTACCACGAGGAGATGGTAACGGAGCAGGAGGTTGACGAGGACTACCGCAAGGCGATAGAGGCCATCGAGAACCTCGAGCTGAAGAACATGCTGCGCCAGAAGGAAGACCCGATGGACTGCGTGCTGAAAATCAACTCGGGGGCAGGCGGCACCGAGAGCCAGGACTGGGCCGCCATGCTGATGCGCATGTACATGCGGTGGGCCGAGGCTAACGGATACAAGGTGACAATCTCAAACTTGCAGGACGGCGACGAGGCAGGCATCAAGAGCGTGACGATGGAGATAGAGGGGGGCGAATATGCCTACGGATACCTCAAGAGCGAGAACGGGGTGCACCGACTCGTGAGGGTGTCGCCGTTCAACGCGCAGGGCAAGCGCATGACGTCGTTCGCGTCGGTGTTCGTCACGCCGCTCGTCGATGACACCATCGAGGTGTATGTCGATCCGGCAAAACTGTCGTGGGACACGTTCCGCAGCAGCGGCGCGGGAGGGCAGAACGTCAACAAGGTGGAGTCGGGGGTGCGCCTGCGCTACTGGTACACAGACCCCGACACAGGCGAGGAGGAGGAAATACTCATCGAGAACACCGAGACGCGCGACCAGCCGAAGAACAAGGAGAAGGCACTCGTGCTGCTCAAGTCGCAACTCTACGACCGCGCGATGAAGAAACGCATGGAGGCGCAGGCAAAGATAGAGGCCGGCAAGAAGAAGATAGAGTGGGGGTCGCAGATACGCAGCTATGTCTTCGACGACCGCCGCGTGAAGGATCACCGAACCAACTACCAGACATCTGACGTTGACGGCGTGATGGACGGCAAGATCGACGGCTTCATCAAGGCATACCTGATGGAGTTCCACGAGACCGGGGGCGACTGAAAGCCGGTGGGCGCAGCGCGTGCCGAAGCGACATGAGATTGATGACAAAACCTTAAAACAGATACAACTATGAGCCAGAAAAGAAAAATGCAGCGTGCCGCACGCAGGGAAAGGGAGGAGAAGCAGGCAAAGAACGTGGTGAAATGGATTTTCGGAGTGTTCGTGCTTGTTGCCGTGGCAGCACTCATTTATGTCGCCTTAATGTAAGTGACACAGTATGAGTGGGTTTGAGATAGAGCGCAAGTTCCTCGTCAGGGGCGACGGCTTCAAGATGCAGGCAGAGTCGAGCAGCCATATAAGGCAGGGCTACATACTCAGCGGCGACGGGCGCACAGTGAGGGTGAGGACGCGCGACGGGCGCGGTTTCCTCACCATAAAGGGCCCCGCGGGCAACGGAGGGCTGGCGCGATATGAGTTCGAGAAGGAGATAACAGCCGACGAGGCGGAGCACCTCATGCAGATGTGTGAGCCGGGAGTGGTTGACAAGCGGCGGTACATCGTGCCGTTCCACGGGCATGTGTTCGAGGTTGACGAGTTCTTCGGCGACAACGACGGGCTGGTGTTCGCCGAGGTGGAGCTGGGCAGCGAGGACGAGGCCTTCGACAAGCCCGACTTCATCGGGCCGGAGGTGACGGGCGACAGGCATTTCTACAACTCAAACCTCAGACGTATGCCTTACCGGCTCTGGTGCGCCGCCATGCCAGAAGAGTACCGGCACAGGCGGCAAGGATGACACCTGCGGCATCGGCGGCAAAGTCGAGCCATTCGCCGCTGCGCCGTCCGCCGGTGCAGTATGCCTGGAGCAACTCGATGACACCGCCCATTATTATCGGTGCCGCGAAGGCAAAGGCGAACAGCCGGCGCGGAGAGATGCGCCGGTGCCTTAAAAGGTATTCAAGCCATATCACGCCGCAAGTCACGCCATACATTGCCACATGGGTCCACTTGTCTATAAGCGACACGTCGTCGAGCGGCGTTTCCGGGACATCTATGAAACAGAGAACCCATATCGCGGCGATGAGAAGCAGCGATACGGGATATTTCTTTGGATAAGCCTTGATCATTTGGAATTGTTGTAACTTCATGGCGCAAAATTACGAAAATATATCCGCATGACGGATTATTGTGCCATGTTTTATTTTGAGCATCAGATTATTTTTGTAAATTTGTACTCGTAATTCCGTACAGCATTAACGACGCTACGCACGCTGGTGAAATGCCGCCGCGCGCGCGTAGCAATGGAAAATGATGCGATGAAACCATCAAGAAACGACAATCTCATACTGCTTGTCATTGCGGTTGCCGTCATCGCGTTCCTCGTGGGAAGGGGACTGCGTGACGGTGGCGACGCCGTGACGCTGCCGGCAGGCGACACGATCGCCGGCGGCGGGGCGCGCGGTCACGGCTACTATGGCGGCAGCCTGCGGCAGGGCGAGTATTACGATGACGGCGGGCGGCGCGTGGAGCGTTTCTTCTTCGACCCGAACACGGCAGACAGCACGCAGTTGCTGAGGCTCGGGCTGCGTCCGTGGATGGTGCGCAACATATACAAGTACCGCTCGCGCGGCGGAGTGTTCCGCCGCCCGGAGGACTTCGCGCGCATCTATGGGCTGACCGCCGGGGAGTACAAGAGCATATCACCTTATATAAGAATCTCGGCGGACTACGGCCCGGCATCCGCACTCGTCGCGCCGACGGCGGGGCCGCGCCACGCGAGGGACTCGTTGCGCTATCCCGTGAAGCTTTCCCCGGGCGAGCATGTAGCGCTGAACACTGCCGACACTTCCGCGCTGAAACGCATCCCGGGGATAGGCAGCGGCTATGCGCGCGCCATAGTGAACTACCGCGACCGGCTCGGCGGATATGCCGACGTGAGACAGTTGCTCGACATTGACGGGCTGCCGGAAACCGCACTGCAGTATGTCGAACTGGGTGCCGCCGACCTGCGAGGGATCGACGTGAACCACCTCACGCTCAACCAGTTGAAACGCCATCCGTACATCAACTTCTATCAGGCACGCGCCATCGTGGAGCAACGCCGCCTGCACGGGCCGCTGCATTCCGCCGCAGATCTCAGGATGCTGCCCGATTTCTCGGCAGCCGATGTGAAACGACTGCTTCCGTATGTCAGGTTCTGATGTTTTTACGCTTGCCGAGGCTTGTTTTGGCGAATGATACAGAAAAAAAACGGCCTTGTCGCAGATTTTTTCAAAAATATTCTTTGTTAACAGAGAAAATTGTTATCTTTGCAAGCGCAATTAATAGTAATTACAAGAATCATCGTGGTATGATTTGTGAAACGTATAATTTGTTGGCAATATTAGATATCATTGATAATAGTTAATAGTTTTTTAGAACATTGTTCGTTTTTTAGGTTTCTGTCTTGAGACAATCTCGTGAGAGCGACATCGATGGACGAACTTTTATAGAAAAGAGGCTTAAGGAATGGAACGAAAAATTTGCCCGAAATCCGTGAGGACTGCGGGCAAATTCTGTTTTTGTCATTACTCCTTGGCTTGTCAGTTCCTTTTTCCCACTATTTGCCTTGCCCGTAAATGAATGATTTCGTCACCATCCCGTCGTATGTGTTTATGCCGATTGTTATCTCGTCGCCCGCTGCCGGCGCCACAGGCAGGCGGTAGTCGGCTATGCAGAGGAACAGTTCCGCGCTGTAGTATTCCGGCACTCCGTTCTGGCGGTGCAGCAGTTTGAGGTAGAAGCGCCTCTGCCCGCCGTCGCCAGTCGTAATGCTGTCGCACATCAGGCCAATCTCCTGTTTCTTGTCCAGGCCGTCTTTGCTGCCCGTCTTTATGGCGAGGCCGAGGTTGACGTAGCGTCCTCTCCGGCTCGCCCACGCGCTGCGCAGCATCACGGGGTCGACGGCTGGTTTTTTCACCGCATTCTTCCCGTGAATCTTCGGCACGGCAATGCCCATTGTGAACAGCGGCTTCACTTCGTTTCCCGTTTCCGGCACGTTGTAGTATATCAATGCCCGGTATAGCGAGTCGGGTGTGGTGGCCCATTCCGTCTTTGGTCTCGGTGACAGCACGAGCGAGTCGCCGTCGTCGGTGACGGCGCAGAACAACTCCCCCGAGGCGTTTGTGCGCGCCTCTGCGAAGTCGGCTCTCATGTTGCTGTACTTACCGTCGCCTGTGGTGTATGTCTCGGAGGTGCAAGCCGTCAGCAGCGGCAGTGCGAGGACAGTGATTGCCAGGAGTGTTTTTCTTGTGCTCATCTTCTATGTGTGTTATGGCTCTTGTGGAATGTTTCCCGCGTGTTCCCCTTCCGTGCGGCGGCATGTCATTGCTGTGCCGCGATGTGGTTGCGCAGCGGGTTGGCATACATTGTCAGTATGCACTTGCGCAGGTACGCCATGTCCGCGTTGGGCAGCTCTATCTTTGCGAGTTGCCCCCTCAGGTAATCCTCGAAGAAGCCGCGTTCGTCCTGTGTGTATCCGCCGCCTGCTGCCGTGGTGTTGTCGCCGAGCAAGTCGGCTGCGATGATGTTGGCGGGGAAGATGCGGTAGTTGCGGTGTATCTCGCGGTCAATGTGTGCAGCCACGGTGCTGAATAGTTCCGCCTTCGGCGTGTTCTCGGGCAGCTGTCCGAGGAATCCGTCGATGCACGGTGCGCAGTGGTAGTGGATGCGTCCCTTGAAGCCCGTTATTCCGGTGCGCATGCTCTCTATGTCGTCGTTTTTCCCCTTGCTCCACCCGGGGTTGTCGCGCCTCAGCTGGAACTCGCGCGCCTTGAGGAAGTCGCATGGGTCGAACTCGTAGCTTATCGCCAGCGGCACTATGTGCAGTTGCCGCAGCCGCTCGATGGGTGTGCCGGTCCCTCCCATGGCCATCATCTTCAGTATTGCCGGCTGCGTGCGGTCGTCGCTGTCCTTTGCCCTGCCTTCGCGCTGCGCGATCCACACGTTGTCGTTCTTCTCGCTTATCACATAGTGCATGTATTCCGCCAGCCGCTTGCTTGCCGTGAGCATCTCGCGCGGCTGCAGCGAGCGTTCCACTATGAACGACTTGTTGATGCGCACGAGGTCCCTCACCCACGGCAGCGAGAGCAGGTTGTCGCCGATGGCTATCTCGCACGTCGTCTTGAAGCCGGCGTCCACCAGCAGTTTGTCGAGCAGTGCCGAGTCCAGCACTATGTCGCGGTGGTTGCTCACGAAGGTATACCGTCCGTTGGTGTCAACGGCCGAGGCGTCGAAGTCAATTCCCCGGCTCGCCTTCGCCAGCAGCCGCTCGAGGAAGTCGTAGCAGAACGCCATCTGGAAGTCGAGGCTCGTCTTGCACGCCCTCATCTTCTTCTCGACCGTCGCGAACGGCACTTGCGGGTAAAGCATTGCGATGACGGCCCGGAACTGCGGGTCGGCGGTAAGTCGGTCGTATGCAGCCGGCAGTTCGTCTGGTTCGAACGGGCGTATTGCGTCAAAGTCGGATAGGTTCATTTGTCTTTTCTTTTTCCGGGCATTGTGTTTTCCCCGGGCGTTAGCAATGTCATTTGAACTGGTTCTCCACAATCTCTGTGAGAACGTCGGTGATGTTCAGCCCGGCGGCCCTCACCTGCTGCGGTATGAAGCTTGTCGCGGTCATCCCCGGCGTGGTGTTCACCTCGAGCATCGATATTTTCTGTTCCTTGCTGATGATGTAGTCGATGCGGATTATGCCGTTGCAGCGCAGTATGTCGTAGATTTGGCTTGTCAGTTCCGCCACGCGCCTGGCTGTTTCCTCCGGGATGCGTGCCGGCGTTATCTCCTGCACCTGCCCGTTGTACTTCGCGTCGTAGTCGAAGAACTCGTTGGATGTCACCACCTCTGTCGCCGGGAGCACGACGCTCTTCTCCCTTGTCTTGTAGCATCCGATGGAAATCTCCGTGCCTTCGAGCATACTCTCCACCATCACGTCCTCGCACGTCATCAGGGCTTTCTGTATCGCCGGGCCAAGTTGGTCCTTGTTCTTCACCTTTGACACGCCGAACGACGATCCGTCGGCGGCGGGCTTGACGAAGCACGGCATGCCTATCGTCTTCTCTATCTCGTCGTCGGACACGATTTCCTCGTAGCCCTTCCTTATCAGCATCGACTCCGCCACGCTCACGCCGTAGCTGCGCAGGTACTGGTTGAGCACGAACTTGTCGAATGTCATTGCCTCGACCAGCACGCCGCTCGTGGAGTAGGGCAGGTGTATCAGTTCGAAATATCCTTGCAGTATGCCGTTCTCGCCCGGTGTCCCGTGAATTGTTATGTATGCGTAGTCGAACATCACGAGTTGCCCGTTCTCCTTGAACGAGAAATCGTTGCGGTCAATCTGCGTGCGTGTCCCGTCATTCAGGTTGACATGCCAGTCGAGCCCCCTCATGTCCACTATCCACACGTTGTAGCGCTCTTTGTCGAAGAAAGAGTATAGTCCCTGCGCCGACCTCATCGACACTGCATATTCAGATGAGTCGCCGCCGCAGACTATGGCTATGTTTCTTTTAAGGTTTTTCATTCCTAATGTTTTGTTATCTCGATCCTTTTTTTTACTGTGTTTGATGTCCCGCGCGCGCCCGCCATTTGTCAATGAGTTGCTGCATGTCATGCGGCAGCGTGCTGCTGAAGTCCATCTGCCTGCCTGTCGCCGGGTGCCTGAAGCCGAGTGTGCGTGCGTGCAGCGCCTGCCGTGGGCATAGGGCCATGCAGTTGCGTATGTAGGCCCTGTATGCTGCGGTCCGCTCCCCCCTCAGTATCTCGCAGCCGCCGTATCTCTCGTCGCCGAACAGCGGATGCCCTATGTGCTTCATGTGCGCGCGAATCTGGTGCGTGCGTCCCGTCTCGAGGATACATTCCACGAGCGTGGTGTAGCCGTATCGCTCCATCACGCGGTAGTGTGTCACTGCATGTTTCCCTATGCCGGAGTCCACGGGGAATACATCCATCCGCAGCCGGTCTCTCCTGTCGCGCCCGATGTTGCCCGTTATCGTTCCCCCGTCGTCTGCGAGGTTGCCCCACACGAGGGCGTTGTACGAGCGGTGCGTCGTCTTGTTGAAGAACTGCGCGCCGAGGTCGCTTTTCGCCTCCGGCGTCTTTGCCACCACGAGCAGCCCGCTGGTGTCCTTGTCGATGCGGTGAACCAGTCCCACCTCCGGGTCGTTTGGGTCGTAGTCCGGTATGTTGCGCATGTGCCATGCCACGGCGTTGACGAGTGTGCCGTGGTAGTTTCCGCATCCCGGGTGCACCACCATCCCTGCCGGCTTGTTTACCACCAGCAGGCATTCGTCCTCATACACTATGTCGAGCGGTATGTCCTCTGCCTCTATGGCGTCGTCGTGCCTCGGGCGGTTCAGCATGAGTGTCACCACGTCGCCCGGCCTCACCTTGTGGTTGCTTTTCACCGGACGGTCGTTGACGTGTATGAAGCCGGCCTCCGCCGCCTTCTGTAACCTGTTCCGGCTGCTGTGCTGCATTCTCTCGGTGAGGAACTTGTCTATTCGCACGGGCGTCAGCCCCGCTTCCGCCACTATGCGGAAGTGCTCGTAGAGCGTGCCGTCCTGCTCCTCGTCGTCTGCCGCCGCCTCGCCGCCGTCAGCGGTGAAGTCCGCAGTGATGTTGTCGCCAGCCGTTTCCTCTGGCTCCGCCATATACTCAGGTCCTCTATTCATCCGGGATTGAAATCTCTTTGAACTCGTCTTTGCCGCCGCCCGTGGCGTGCGGTTCTTTGCCGTGGTCTATCTCGCCGTTGTTGATGTATGAGGAGTCCTTCGTGTCGTATTCGTAGTTGTAGTCATAGTACGAGTCGTCAACCATCACCTCGTCGTTCTCGTCGCGCATCCCGTCGCCCACCTGTATTATCAGTATGTCGTCGACGGACACCCGCTGGCCGTTTGTCAGGCTCTTGCCCTTGCACCTCACGCCGTACACCCAGTCGCGCTCGCCCGGCACATACATCGGGTCGCCCACCTTGAATCCCATCGAGACGAGTTTCGCCCTTGCCGCGCGGTATGAGCTGTTGTCTATTATGTCCGGCAGCGACAGCATCGGCGTGTCGGAGTTCATAACGAGATATACGACGTGTCCCGACTTGACGATTTTCCCGGCGGCCGGTGTCTGTTCGAGTATGCAGTCCGGCGGCAGGCTCTTGACATACCCCGAGTCGCTCACCACCACGGTCAGCCCCGCGCCCTCGAGGATGTGCTCGGCGTCGGCGAACGACTTGTGTGTCACGTCAGGGATGGCGATTTTCTCACCGTGGTGCGTGTAGAGGTCGAGGCCGTAGCGCGCTCCTAACGCGACAAGCACCACCACGGCAGCCATCGCGGAGAGGTTTCCCCAAAGGTAGCGGCTGAATATCTTTTTGAAAAACGTTGATACCTCCATTTGAATGTATTTCGAGAGCAAAGGTAGAAAATAAAGACGAAAGTAACAAATTATTCAAAAAAAAACAGGAAGGTGCAGCATAATAATGCCTGCACGCAGAGTCAACCAGCAAGTGCAAAATTACGAGACTTGTTTGAAGAATTCGCACTTTGGTGTAGAAAAGTTTAATTTTTCCCTCGGTCTTTCGTTCAATTTCTTTTGTATCGACATAATTCTCTTGTCTGTATAATGTTCAAACG
>OIQI01000018.1_pt1 | contig 60901 bp, 42 predicted proteins | sample 1585911 | NCBI WGS metagenome assembly OIQI01 (sample SAMN02675049, study PRJEB24791) | human gut metagenome, SKBSTL061 | isolation source: stool | host: Homo sapiens | place: USA
GGAAAGTCAGGGCTTTGTGAGTTTTTTAGAGTTTGGGGTGTTTTGACACACCCTCTTGTTCATTTCGTGGCGGGCTCAAGGAAATCAACCCTTGCCGCCATTCGTGCGACGGCCTTTAGAAGTCGATCTTGTCGAGGTCGTCGGTGAAGCCCTTTGGCTCACGCTCTGCCATCGGGTCGAACATCTCGCCACCATGTTCCTGGCGGTGGTCGTTGTGCCTCGGCTGGCGACGCTCGCCGCGCTCAGGGCGCGGACGGCGCTCTCCCCTCTCGGGACGCGGACGGCGCTCGCGCTCGACATATCCCTCCGGCTTCGGTACCAAGCAGCGGTGCGACAGTTTGTACTTTCCGGTCTTCGGGTCTATCTCAAGCAGTTTGACGGTTATCTTGTCGCCTTCCTTTATTCCGGCCTCCTCGACCGTCTCAAGGCGTTTCCATCCGATTTCCGAGATGTGCAGCAGCCCGTCCTTTCCTGGCAGTATCTCGACGAAGCAGCCGTAAGGCATTATCGAGCGCACTGTTCCCTCGTACACCTCGCCGACCTCTGGGACGGCCACGATGGCGCGTATCTTGCCTACCGCCGCATCGATGCTCTCCTTGTTCGGCGCCGACACCTGGACGATGCCCCTGCCCTCGTCCTCGTCGATGGTGATTGTGGCTCCGGTGTCCTCCTGCATCTGCTGTATGATTTTCCCGCCCGGGCCGATGACGGCGCCGATGAACTCCTTGGGAATGTCAAACTGCTCGATGCGCGGCACCTGCGGCTTGAGGTCGGCGCGCGGTGCGGACATTGTGTCCGTCAGCTTGCCGAGGATATAGTCGCGGCCTGCCTTGGCCTGCATCAGCGCCTGCTCGAGGATTTCGAACGACAGTCCGTCGCACTTGATGTCCATCTGCGTGGCTGTCAGCCCGTCGCGTGTCCCCGTTGTCTTGAAGTCCATGTCGCCGAGGTGGTCCTCGTCGCCGAGAATGTCAGACAGCACGGCATACTTGTCCTCGCCCGGGTTCTTGATGAGTCCCATCGCGATGCCGCTGACCGGTTTCTTCATCGGCACGCCGGCATCCATCAGCGCGAGTGTCCCGGCGCACACCGTTGCCATCGACGACGAGCCGTTCGACTCGAGGATCTGGCTCACCAGGCGCACCGTGTATGGGTAGTCTGCGGGTATCTGCCCCTTCAGCGCGCGCCATGCCAGGTGGCCGTGACCGATCTCGCGGCGGCCCACCCCGCGCTGCGCCTTTGCCTCGCCGGTGCAGAACGGCGGGAAGTTGTAGTGCAGCAGGAAGCGCATGTAGCTCTTTTCGAGCGCGTCGTCGACGAGTTTCTCGTCGAGTTTCGTGCCGAGCGTGCATGTGGTGAGGCTCTGCGTCTCGCCGCGCGTGAATATGCTGCTGCCGTGAGGCATGGGCAGCGGGCTTACCTCGCACCATATCGGGCGGATCTCGTCTGTGCGGCGGCCGTCGAGGCGCTTGCCCTCGTCGAGGATGCAGCGGCGCATAGCGTCGCGCTCGACGTCACTGTAGTATTTGTCTATCATCGCCTCGGTGTCCTCCCTTGTCACCTCGGCGTCATCGGCTATCTCGTGCTCTGCGAAGTATTTCTCCTTGAAAGTGGCGACAATCTGCTCGAAGGCGTCCGCGCGCTCCTGCTTCTCGAGTGCCTTGCCGACCACCTCGTAGGCCTTGTCGTAGCACTCCCTGCGAACCATGTCGCGCAGCGCGTCGTCGTTTGTCTCGTGGCAGTACTCGCGCTTCACGTCCTTGCCGAGCTCGCGGCTCAGCTCCGACTGCAGCTCGCACATCGGCCTGATGGCATCCATTGCCACCTTGAGCGCGTCGAGGAGGTCCTGCTCGGACACCTCGTCCATCTCGCCCTCAACCATCATTATGTTCTCGGCGCTCGCGCCCACCATGATGTCCATGTCAGCATTTTTCATCTGCTCTGTGGTGGGGTTCACCACGAACTGTCCGTCAACCCGCGCAACGCGCACCTCCGAGATGGGGCACTCGAAAGGAATATCTGAACATGCCAGGGCGGCAGACGCTGCGAAGCCCGCAAGGGCGTCAGGCTGGTCAACGCCGTCGGCAGAGAAAAGCATCACATTGACAAACACCTCTGCGTGGTAGTCGGCTGGGAAAAGCGGGCGTAGCACGCGGTCGACGAGCCGGGAAGTCAGTATCTCGTTGTCGGAAGGCTTGCCCTCACGCTTCGTGAACCCGCCGGGGAAACGCCCTGCGGCGGCATACTGTTCGCGGTAATCCACTTGCAAAGGCATGAAATCTGTTCCGGGAACTGCATCCTTTGCTGCACAAACAGTTGCGAGCAGTACGGTGTTGTTCATGCGGAGCATGACCGAGCCGTCGGTCTGTTTTGCAACTTTCCCGGTTTCAATCGTGATGGTTCTTCCATCAGGCAATTGAATGTTCTTGGTAATTACGTTCATCTTTTTATATACATCTTAAAAAATAAAATCGCACAAAGGTACTCATTATTACAACAATAAAAGAAAATTGCAAGCGAATTTTACCGTTTTTTATGAAATGCGGTGCTCGTGGCGGAACGGGAATGCGCTTTCCACAAACGTGAGGCTGACATGAATTTATCGTGGATTAGTGGGCAATGCCCTCCAGTGCCTGGCCAGCGGAGCGTGCTTTTTTTGTTTCGCACGCAAAAAAAATGATGAAAAACTTGCACGTTATTAAAAAACTTTCTACCTTTGCACCCGCGTTAAGATAAAAAGCGCGGAAAATGCTTCAGTAGCTCAGTTGGTTAGAGCACCTGACTGTTAATCAGGGGGTCGTTGGTTCAAGCCCATCCTGGAGCGCATTAGGCGGAAGTCCCAAACAGCGAGGCACTTCCGCCTTTTTCTTTCATATACAGCGGCTTACGGGCAACATAAAGGTTAACATTTATGACATGTCAGGCAAAACTTTCGGGTATCCACTCTTGGGAATGCTTTTATTGCACATGGCATTACTGCGGCGAAAGTTGGTGATGCAAACGAATTCAAGTTAAGAAGAAAGACCCCAGTGCTTAAATGCACATGGGGCTTTTTCATGCCTGAAATGTTAAAAACACAGCGCGATTACAAAAAAGATAGCAAAACTTTTGGCGTATGATTACATTTTTGTTATCTTTGCACTGCTCTTTAAAGCAAAGGGTTCATTTACATCATGAAACATTCAGAACTAATTCGTACGTTGAAGAAAGCTGGTTGCCTTTTGAAACGGCATGGTGCTTCGCATGACATTTGGATAAACCCCAGGACTGGGGCGAGAACAAGCGTGCCGAGGCACGGAAGCAAGGAAATCAAGGAAAAGACTGCAAGGTCTATTCTTGATGACCTTTTGAACGAGTAAAAGATAGCCGCCGTCCACGAAAGGCGGCGGCGTATATTCTCTGAATGTGTACGGGTGTGATTGTAATTTTTTAATGTGTAAACGATAAACGGCATGGAAAAGGTAATAGCAAGAGTAGAGCGGGAAGTAGGTGAAAGAAACTTCTCATGCTACATGAAAGTAAAAAGCGTCAATGCCAGTGTGCTTGGACAGGGCAATACGGCAAGTGCAGCCATTGCCGACATGCTCCAAGGATGGGAGGACACCAAAGAAGACTTGAAAGAGGAAGGTATCGAGGTTTCCCCAGTTGAGATTGAATACACCTTTGACATAGGGGCGTTGTTCAACTACTACGACTTTATCAATGTTACCGGCGTATCAAGGGAAATAGGCATTAGCCCGGCGGTCATGCGCCAATACGCCACTGGTATCAGGAGGCCAAGCAAGGAACGAAAGGAGAGGATAGTGAAAGGCATCAAGTCGCTTGCAAAAAAAATGGAAATGGCAAGGGTCTATTGATAGGACATTGAATGCTTCGTGCTTCAATATTTTAAATGAACTCTTTGAGCCGCCCACACGCGAGTGCAGGCGGCTCTTCTCGTGCTTGAAATGTTAAAAATGACCTTTTGATGATTTTTTCTTCTTGATTTATTTGAATAATACGCAAAAGGTTATTATCTTTGTGTTGTCAAATATAAAACATGAGTTATGCAGTATACAGAAAAAGAAGATGAACTGATACAAGCAATAAGAAATTACAGAAGAGCCTATCCGAATGGGCAGAGAAATCTTGAAATCTACATTTTGGATTTGGTTTATGAGTTAATGGAAAATGAATAATCAAACGCCCTCTCCGCAAAAAAGGGATGGCACAAAAAAGAATAGAATGGAGATAGTAGTAAAACAGCAAAAAGCGACCGTTCGCCAAGTTTTGGCAGATGTGTATGAAGAGGTAAACTGGGCATACTTGGCTAAAAATTATTTTGGCAAGTCACGTTCTTGGCTTTATCACAAGTTCAGTGGAATGAACAACGGAGTGGCAGACGATTTCAGCGAGATTGACCGTGAACGTTTGAAGAACTCACTACAAGACATAGCCAATCGCATAATGCAGGCGGCGGACAGGCTCTAACTCATAGCCTGATATTTGACGGGGAGAGTACATCTAAATAAGGTGTGCTCTCTTTTTTCGTGTCCGTGCGAACAGAAATTAAGCAAGACACATACAGTTGCCAAGTCAAAATAGAAAAATCGGTGCTGTAATGGCCGATTGGGGTTCAAGCATATTTTCAAGGGCAGACGGAACGCAGGAGACGACGATCGGGAATTACGGGCAGAAGCACAACATCAAGGACGGCAAGACAGTTGGAGAAACCAGGCCACAAGGCAACAGGGGGTGTCAATGGCACCCCTGCTCCCGTCATTACACTGCCAGAGTGCCAAAGAAGCCCTTTGGGCAAAGTTGCAAACAGGACGGGATGTATGCGGGATGTCCGCGAACCAAAATTTTCATGCCATCTTGTATTTATTAACATAACATTTTGCTGTTGTTTGCAGGAAAAACATAACTTTGCACTGTTGTTTTGTTTAAACAAACGGAATTATTAATCTATAAACATAGAGAACAATGACATTACGAGAAATACTGGAACACCGCCGCGCAGTCAGGGTTTATGATGCGGAAAAGCCTTTGGACGCGGAGAAGGTGAAGGAGTGCATACGTTTGGCGACGCTCGCGCCAACGAGCTCGAACATGCAGCTGTGGGAGTGCTACCATGTCACCGACCCGGAGGTGCTGAAGAAACTGGCCGTGGCGTGCCTGGGACAAGGCTCGGCAAAGACGGCGCAGCAGATGGTGGTGTTCGTCACGCGGCAGGACAGGTGGAAGAGCCATGCCGACGCCGTGCTAAAGGCCAACATAGAGGAGATAAACGCGAACAGCCCCGAGGAACGCAAGGCGCACCGCATAGCCATGCAGGAGGACTATTACAAGCGGCTTATGCCTCACGACTACAAGCGGTTCCACGGCCTGTACGGCATTTTCCGGAAACTGGCAATACAGGCAAAAGGGCTGTCGCGCCCCGTGAAGCGCCACGTCTCGGAAAGCGACATGCGCGTAGTGGTGCATACGAGCTGCGCGCTTGTCGCGCAGACTTTCATGCTGGCAATGAGCGAGCAGGGCTACGACACATGCCCGCTGGGAGGCTTCGACAGCCTGCTGGTGAAGAAGGCCCTCGGCCTGCCATACGACTGCGGCATCAACATGGTGATAACCTGCGGAGTGCGCGGCAGGGGAGGCGTGCGCGGCGACCGCTTCAGGCTTCCGTTCAAGGAGTTCTACCACAAGGTGTGAACATCGGGGATGCGATGCTACGAAATGTTATAAAATCATAATTCCATAGTATTACTTGCATATATATAAATGTAAAAACGTATCTTTGCAAAATGTTGCGACTATTCAATGATTAAAAACCTTTAATATAAAAGAATGAAAAGATTATTTTACTCGCTTGCAATGTTGCTCATTGCACTCACGGCGGCGGCAATTCCCGCCAAGAGGGGAATTAAGACAAAACTGACACTGACGGACGGGACGCAGGTCATCGCGGAACTCCGTGGTGACGAGTTCGGGCACTTCTACGAGGCAGCCGACGGCCGCGTGTTCGTGGAGACGGAAACGCCAAACCTGTTCAAGGTGGCCGACAAGGCAAAACTGATGTCCAAGGCAGACGCGAAGCGCAGAGCGCGCAACGCCAGACGGGCCGAAAGGCGGAAGGAGTTTGGCGTGCCGACGTCATACACCGGGAGCAAGAAGGGAATCATCATTCTCGTCAACTTCCAGGACAAGTATTTCGCCGCAGGCAACACAAAGGAGTATTACGAAAGAATTGTCAACGAGGAGAACTTCATTGACGGCAAGTTCACCGGTTCGGTGCACGACTATTTCAAGTCGCAGAGCAACAGCCAGTTTGACCTTACATTCGACGTGGTCGGCCCCGTGACGCTCTCGCAGAAATGCGCGTACTATGGCGGCAACGACTACAACGGCAACGACATGCGTCCGCAGGAGATGACCGTCGAGGCATGCAACCTCGTGGCAGACATCGTGGACTTCAGCGACTACGACTGGGACGGCGACGGCGAGGTGGACCAGGTATATATATTGTACGCCGGTAAGGGCGAGGCAGACGGCGGCGCGGCGTCAACGGTTTGGCCACACGAGTGGCAACTCTCCGCGACGGGCAACGCCCAGAACATCGACGGAGTGCGCATAGACACATACGCCTGTGGCTCGGAACTGAACGGCAGCGGGTATATCAGCGGCATCGGAACACTGTGCCACGAGTTCACACACTGCCTCGGCATCCCCGACTTCTACGACGTGAACTACGGCGGCAGTTTCGGGATGGGCTCATGGTCGGTGATGGACTATGGCAGCTACAACAACAACGGCTACACGCCGTGCAACTACACCGGCTACGAGAGAATGTTCTGCGGATGGCTGAAACCAACCGAGCTGAAGAAAGAAAAAACCGTCACAGGCATGAAGGCGCTTGAGGACTTCGGCGAGGTGTTCATCATGCACAACCCGGGATTCAAGGACGAGTACTACATACTGCAGAACGTGCAGAAGAAAGGCTGGGACAAGTACGCAGGCGGCAAAGGCCTGCTCATCATGCACGTCGACTACAGCAAGTCGGTTTGGCAGAGCAACGGCGTGAACACCAGCGCTGCACGCCAGCGCTGCACGATATTCCCCGCAGACAGGGAAAAATCGATATATTCACTCGATGGCGACCCGTTCCCATACGGCACGAACAAATCTTTCGGGAACACCACATCACCTGCCGCAACGCTGTACAACCCCAACACCGACGGCAAGAAGAAGATGAACATCGAGATTACGGGCATCACGCAAAACGCCGACGGAACAGTGTCGTTCAACTTCAAGAACAACAACGAGAACTCCGGCGGCTCGGACGATCCGACAGGAGAAACGTTCTTCAAGGAAACCTTCGACCAATGTGCAGGCACAGGTGGCAATGACGACCTCTGGTCAGGCTCAATAGCAAGCGCCGGGTTCGCGCCGGACAACGAGAAATGGGAAGTAGGCAGCGCGTTCGGCGCAAACCACTGCGCACGTTTCGGCACCGGCAAGATGGCAGGACATGCCACGACACCCGAGCTCTCCATCGACGGCGAGGCTACGCTCGTGTTCAGCGCAGCGCCCTGGGGGACGGAGAACTGCACGCTGAATGTAGAATCCTCGAACGGTGACATCACGCTGTCGGACGCTTCATTCAAACTTAAGAACAAGGCCTGGAGCAAATGCACACTGACACTCAGAGGCAAGGGCAAAGTGAAACTCACGTTCACTGCAACAAGCAACCGCTTCTTCCTTGACGACATGACGGCATGCAAGAACGAAGCCTCTGGCATAAGCATCATAAGGCCTGCCGTGAATGCCGGCAGCCACCGCATCTACAGCATCGACGGCCGGTACCTCGGCACCGACATCGACGCTCTCGGCAGCGGACTGTACATCGTAGGCGGAAAGAAGATCGTGAAATAAACAAAGCGGCAGAAGCCGTGGAACAATGACACGGGCGGGGTGCGGCAATACGCATCACGCCCGTATTTCTTGCGCCGCCACATGATGCCGGCACGGGCGGCTGTTGCTTTTCCACAGCGCGCCACAGATCACCTCTTGCCATGCCTGCGGCAAAACGCGATGCAAAAACGCCGTAATTGCACAGCAAACTCGCCGTATTTGCTCACCAATTACGCCGTATTTGCTCACCAAACTCGCCGTATTTGCAGTATTGCCAGCACCGAACGGCGGGCATGTCCATAACCAACATGCATGGGGAAAGCCTGCATACACGCATGGGAAAGCCTGCATGCCGGTTGGGGTTGCCACAAAATGCCCGAAAACATGCCGTGATGACATTTTAATATTAAATGCTTTCCTGTTCTCACAGGAAATCACTATATTTGCTGAAAAATCAGCAACTAAAGACTTCGCAAGGCGCAACGCACTGCGTGCAAGAGAGATATAAATTTTACAGTTAACAGTACAAAACAAACAAATTGACTATGAGAAGGATTTTATCGGTATTGGCTATGGCCGCGTTTGCCATTTGCGCAAGCGCGCAGATTGGAGCGTATGTTCTTGACGATGCGGGGGAATGCACGAACATCAGGAACGCGCCCCGGGGAAAGGTCGTGAAGAGGCTCGCGAGGGAATGTTCATACATGATGCGCGTTAGGAACGTGCGCGACGGATGGTGGGAGATCGTGCCGAACACCCTGGAAAACGCAGAGGATGGCAGGATGGTAAATCTTGATAACGCGGAAGGCCCGTGCTACATACACTATTCCGTCATCGCGCTCGACACGCGCAACTATGGCGGGCAGCGGCTCTGCCTGCGCAAGTCGCCAGGCAAGGACGGCGCCGTCACTTTCTCGTTCCGCGAGGAAATCAGCGTGAGGCCGGTAGGCGTGAGGGGCGGATGGGTCAAGGTGCAGACAACAGACCGGAAACACACGGGATGGATAGAATATAAATGGCTCTGCCCAAACCCGCTGACAAACTGCAGCTGACTTTTTTTGACGCGGAAACGCATCTTCTTTCAGCGAATTTTCGTAACTTTGCCCCCAAATAACCAAACAGCAATGAAAGAGAAGAGAAATTTCAAGCGCACGACGGTGACGTCGGCACTGCCATACGCCAACGGCGGAGTACACATCGGACACCTCGCGGGGGTGTATGTGCCTGCCGACATATACGTGAGATACCTGAGGCTGAGGGGCCAGGAAGTGATTTTCATCGGCGGCTCCGACGAGCACGGGGTGCCTGTGACTCTGCGTGCGAGGAAGGAGGGGATAACGCCGCAGGACGTGGTTGACCGTTACCACAAGATGATAAAGGACTCGTTCGCGCGGTTCGGCATCTCGTTCGACATATACAGCCGCACGACGAGCAAGACACACAATAAGTTCGCCTCCGACTTCTTCCGCAAGCTATACGACGAGGGAAAGCTGGTGGAGGAGACAACAAAGCAATACTACGACGTGGAGGCGCGCCAGTTCCTCGCCGACCGATACATCACCGGGGAATGCCCATACTGCCACAGCGAGGGGGCATACGGCGACCAGTGTGAGAAATGCGGGCGCGACCTGTCGCCCACGGAGCTCATCAACCCACACAGCACGATAAGCGGCTCGAAGCCGGTGATGAAGGAGACAAAGAACTGGTACCTGCCGCTCGACAAATACCAGGGCTGGCTGAGGGAGTGGATCCTCAAGGGCCACGGGGAGTGGCGGCCCAACGTTTACGGGCAGTGCAAGTCGTGGCTCGACATGGATCTCCAGCCGCGCGCCATGACGCGCGACCTCGACTGGGGCATCCCCGTGCCGGTGGACGGAGCTGAGGGCAAGGTGCTGTATGTGTGGTTCGACGCCCCGATAGGCTATGTCTCGAACACCAAGGAACTGTGCGACAGCGACCCCACGCGGTGGGGGACGTGGCAGAAATGGTGGCAGGACGAGGACACGCGCCTCGTGCATTTCATCGGGAAGGACAACATCGTGTTCCACTGCCTCATCTTCCCAACGATGATGAAGGCGCACGGCGGATACATCATGCCGGACAACGTGCCTGCAAACGAGTTCCTGAACCTGGAGAACGACAAGATAAGCACGAGCCGCAACTGGGCGGTGTGGCTGCACGAGTACCTCGAGGACATGCCGGGCAAACAGGACGTGCTGCGCTATGTGCTGACCGCCAACGCGCCGGAGACGAAGGACAACAACTTCATGTGGAAGGACTTCCAGGAGCGCAACAACTCGGAGTTGGTGGCGATATACGGGAATTTCGTCAACCGCGCGCTGCAGCTCACAAAGAAATACTTCGGCGGGAAAGTGCCGGAAAGAGGAGAACTGACCGACATTGACAAGGCCGCAGTCGAAGAGCTTGCCGCAGCCAAGGATAAAATCGGCACGCTGCTCGACCAGTTCAAGTTCCGCGAGGCACAGTTCGAGGCGATGAACCTCGCGCGCCTCGGCAACCGCTACATCACGGAGTGCGAGCCGTGGAAGGCGTGGAAGACCGACCAGGCACGCGTGGCGACGGTGCTGAACATCTGCCTGCAAATCACGGCAAACCTGTCGATAGCCTTCGAGCCGTTCCTGCCGTTCTCGTCGGAGCGACTGCAGGCCATGCTCAACATCGCCGTCACAGACTCCGGCGCCGGCAGCGGCAAAACGGATGACGGGAAACTGTCGTGGGAGAGCCTCGGCAATGACTGCCTGCTTGAGCCGGGACACCAGCTGGCAGAGCCTTCGCTGCTATTCGAGAAGATAGAGGACGAGACGATAGAACGCCAGATGCGGAAACTCGAGGACGCCAAGAAGGCGAACGCCGCAGCGGCATACAAGCCCGAGCCAATAAAGGACCTCACCGACATAGACGCATTCGGCAAGATGGACATCCGCGTGGGCAAGGTGCTGAGATGCGAGAAAGTCAGGAAGTCGAAGAAACTCCTGCAGTTCGCCATCGACGACGGCAGCGGCACCGAGCGCACCATACTCAGCGGCATCGCGGCATACTACGAGCCAGAGCAACTCGTGGGGAAGCAAGTGCTGTTCGTGGCAAACTTCCCGCCGCGCGAGATGATGGGCATTGAAAGCCACGGAATGATCCTGTCGGCGGTTGACTCAGACGGGTCGCTGCACGTCACTACGGTGGCAGACAATGTGAAGCCAGGAAGCCAGGTGGGATAGCAGCGGATTTCATTCCAAAATAATTGCAAAGTGATTAAAATGCAAATAAAAACACGGCAGCTATTGCTTTTGTTTACTTTTTTTGTTATCTTTGCACCAGTGTTACATATTATAATTAACAATTAAAAATCATGGAATTATGAGAAAAACTTTACACATTGCCCTCGCGGCACTATTTTCAACGCTGGCTCTCGGTGCATACGCACAGGAGCAGACGGTTATCTGGGAAGAGGACTGGCAGAGCGGACAGGACAGGCAGCCCGTCACCGAGATAGTGAACGCCAACGCCACCTACACGGTGAACACCGCAGGAGGCGCTGAGGCGAAGTACACAAAACTCTACGCCAACACCAGTGACGCATCGAACATCGAACTGCTGCTGCCGAAAGCAGACCGCAAAGAGTCGTTGGGCGTTGCCATCAAAGACCTGAAGGGCAAGAGTGGAGCGCTCACGCTGACATTCACCTACAACAAGGACCAGGTGGAAATCACCTCCACGACTGCTGGCGTAACCATCACCGACCTGACAAAGAACGGAGCGACAATAAACGTTCCGGCAGGAACAACATCGCTCAACCTTGTGTTCAACAATCCATTGTCAGCCAATGGGCGCATCGACAACATAAAGCTCGTGGCGGGAGAGTCTCACGGGGAGGTTCCGCAGGTTGACAACATCGCTGCACTCAAGGCACTCGCAGAAGGCTCCTATGCCATACTCACGCTCACCGATGCACGCGTCAACTTCACTTCTGGCAAGGATATGTTCATCGAGGACGCAACGGGCGCGATCGACTTCTACAACTGCGGGCTGGAATACACTGCCGGCCAGAGGCTCAACGGCACGATAAAGGTGGAGTACAAGACCTACAAGAAACTGCCGGAGGTGATGTCCGTGAGCGACAACAACCTCGTGGCCACAGACGGCGAGGTAACGCCAAACGAGGTCTCCATAGAGGGCATCAGCGAGGCTATGGTCTGCAAGCTGGTCAAGGTTTCAGGAAAGGTGACAACCACGACTGAGCAATATCAGGACAAGAACGGCAACACGCAGACACGCACCAACTATTTCCTCGAGGACGAGGAGAACAACACCGTCCAGTTCTACCGCAAGTGGTACAACCTTGATGGAACAGACATCTCGGTGCTCGCAGATGGCGACAAAGCTACCGTCACCGGCATCGTGGTGTTCCTGAACGGCAATCCCGCCATCGGCGTTACGGCGTTTGCCAAGGAAGAGCCCAACGCCATCGACACCGTGACAGCGCAGGACGACGACAACACGCCAATCTACAACATCGCAGGACAGCGCGTTGAGAAAGCCGTCAAGGGTGTATACATCCGCAACGGGAAGAAATTCGTTGTGAAATAACACAATGATTGCGGGATTTTCGAGAACAGTCCGCATCATGCGGCTGCTCTTGAGGTCTGCCTGACACGAACAAGAAAGGGAGTTCCTCCCCGCCGGGGAGAAGCCCCCTTTCTTGTTAACAAACACAATCCCAAACCGGCCATTAGAGCCAGAACTGACAGCCAAGCAGAAATGGGAAAACCATTGCCGTAATGACCGATTGGGGATAATCTTGCAGACCGTTGCAGAAACGGTCCTCGTCCATACTTATGGACACAGTTAAGTATATTCATGTTTATTTACCTTTATATATCACTGCTTATGAAAAATATAAAAGCTTATTTACTCATGCTCTTCGGGCTGCTGACAGGCCTGTACGGCAATGCCAAGACCGAGGACGTGATCGTCAGCGACTACAAGGTGGATTTCGAAACACCGATAGTCACAAACACAAGCAAGTATGGAGACGCAGACCGTGACTTCATAGTAAGCACGGGCTGGGGACACCTCGTGGGGATGCTGGAGACAGGCTATAACAATACCCCCACCTACGTTCCATACATCTACAACAAGACAAACGGCGTTGGCAATTCCGGATGCCTGGAGGCCGGGGCGGCACTTTTCTACGACTCGTGGGAGAGCGACTACCTCGAAATATGGGATTACCTTGTAACGCCGCTCGTAAAGGGAACCGTGACCGTAAAGATGAAGAAGTCAAAGTATGGCGGCAAGATCGAGTTCTACACGATGAGGAAAAACGGAGACAAATGGGAGAGGTCGCTCGCCATTGCCGCCACATCGCTGGCTACCCCGAACACTGACGACTTCGTGGAATACATCCTGCCAGAACTCACCGACTACACATACATAGGCATCAGGATGTCAGACTGCTACATTGACGACTTCACGGCATCATCAGCAAACTTCAAGAAAACGGAAAGCCTAAAGGTCAACGACATCATCCCAGACACAGACCAGTCGGTTGATGAAAATGCCGATGGGAAATTCACAGTGACATTCAAGACCACCGTGACGAACAATGGCGATTTCGACCTTACATCCGCAACAGAGAACTACAGCGTTTCACTTTACAAAGTAAACAATGACGGAGGCGCTGACAAGGCGGACCACCAGCTCGTCGCCACTGTGCCTGTCGGGGAAGACCTCGCCATTAACGGCACCTCGGGAGAACTGACGCTCACCGGCACGCTCAACAGGGCAGATTGCCCAGAGGCGGCAGCCGGCGGCATAAAATTCAGGATCTACGAGGATGTCACCGATACATACAAGGAAACCAAGAACGTGACAGTCGTGCCATACGCGCCGGTTATCGAGCTGCTGACAAAGGTGGACAACGCCACCAAGAAATACAATGACGGAGACAAGATGTATTTAGGCGCGTCGCGAACGGCATTGACGCAGGAAATGATAATCGTGGACAAAGGCGCGTCACCGCTTGAGATACAGAGCGTGACGGTGCCGGAGGGATTCACGTCCACGCTCGCGGCACAGACCGTCGCACCGCACGACACATTGAGATTCTGCATCGCAACCACAGAGACCGCCGGCACAAGGGAAGGCGACTTCGTGATAAAGAGCAACGCCGGCGAGACAACGCTGAGACTGAAGGCGGTGATTGCCGGGGCGGATGAGTACTTCGTTGACTTCGAAACAAAGGAGTCCACAATCGGAATGATTGCGGAAAAGTTCAAGGAGGACTATTCCGAATATGGATGGATAACGGACAACCAGAACGATGCTGGCTATCCGGGAAACAAGAAGAACGCCTACATGAAGACCGACTACAGCGAAAAGTCGCACGGCCCGTTCAAGATGATCACGCCGCAGCTCGACTTCGGGGCGGGAAATACTTTCAGCTTCGACGCCGCCCGCTACTACAGCAGCGAGGGGGAAATAAAGGTTTACTACTCGCCAGACCGCATCGACTGGCAGCTGGTCCGCACGCTGAGCACTGCAAGCGGAACACCTGCCGAGGATCTCTTGTCCGACGCTGATGCCCCTAAGTACGGCAAGGAATTCCTGAGGTACACAATAACCAACATCCCGGCGGGACAGTACTATGTCGCCATAGAGGGCGGAAACAACAAGCCGGTATATGTTGACAACATAATCGGCCCGAAGAAGGTGGAGAAGGAACACGACATATTTGTCAATGCCAAGATACCCGAAAATGGTTTCGTCAACAGCAGCATGAACATATCCGTCAACACGCGGAACATGCTGCCAAAGGAAGAAAAGGGCGAAGGCTATGTTGTCAAGGTCCTCTTCGGTGACAATGTCGTGAAGGAGATTGCCGGGCAGACACTCGCACCGGGCGAGGCGGCAGACCTGAGCATCGACGTGACGCCGCATGCCGCCGGGACATTCGAGGCAATGGTCAAGATCGTCTTTAACGACGGATACGAAGCCTCTTCCGCAAAGTCTGGCGTAAATATAAACGAAGAGGTGTTTGAAAGCATCGTCGAGGCCGGAGGCCCGGCGGCAGGAAGCAGCAACACCGCGCCGATAGGCCTCTATTTCAACAAAAGCGAAGCGCAGTCCATCTACTCGAAGTCCGACCTTAACGGCATCGAAGCAGGGCAAAAGATAGCAAGCATCACATACCGAGGCAACAACACCTCGACACGCGACAACATCTTTGACATGAAGGTGTGGCTCGGCGAGACCGAGATGACAGAGTTCGCAACGCCGATCACGCCAATAGACAACACCACATTGACCGAAGTGTTCAACGGGAGTGTCGAGCTGCGGCACACATCCGGGGCAAACGCACACGATAATCTCGTGACACTGAATTTGCCCGTGCCATACGAATACAAGGGCGGCAACCTCGTGGTCAACGTACGCACGTCGTCAAGCAGCTACAACATGTCGTTCGGCGTGGACTACAGCGAATGCGGAATGACACTGAAGACCATCCGCCGGGGAGCGGACACGGGCGATTTGGACGCTGCGGAATGGAAACCGGCTTCCACTGCAACATACAACGAACAGCCAGTCATACTGCCCGTGATTTACTTAGGCATGCAGGCAGAGGCACCGGGCGTGAGCGGAGTGGTGACAGACAAGGAAACGAAACAGCCAATAAGCGGTGCTTCCGTGTCGGCAACATGCGGCGGAGTGGTTTACAGCACAAGCACCGACAGCGAGGGCAAGTACTCCATGAAGATAATGAAGCCAGAACTGGATTATGTGCTGAAGGCTTTTGCCAGCGGATATAACCCGGCAATGGAAAACATCAACGTGAGCGGCGGCTCGGTCAGCGGAAAGAACCTGGAACTGGAAGCCGCGAAGGGACTCTTCATTGAGAGCGCCGACATACCGCAGACGGGCGTGGTGAACTACGCTTACAGAGCCAGCGCCAAGGTGACAAACTACACCACGGAAGACATTGCAGGCGGCTCCTACACAGCCAAACTGTATGTCGGCAACGAGGTGGTGGCCGAGGCAGATGCCGTGGAGGTGGCCAAGGGCAAGGGCGCAGACTTCACATTCTCGTTCACGCCACATGCAGAGGGAACATTCCCGGCATACATCGAGTTCGTCAAGGACGGCTACAGGTCAGCAACCGCGACGGCAGACATTGTTATAAACGCAGAGGCGGACGGCGGAATTGTCCAGATTTGCGACAGCACCAAGAACTCCACGGACCTCCCGGTGAACATGTACTTCAACAACTCCACGAGCGTGATTGTATACACACCGGACATGCTGAAGAAATACGGAGTGCCGGTAGGCGGGGTTATATCCAAGGTAAAGTACAATATGTGGGCCACTTCACCGAAACCGGGACTGTCATTCACCCTTAACGCATGGGTGGGAACAGTGGAAGGCGGCCCGTCCAGCGTCATGGCGATGTCTGCCAGTGCCAAGGCAGAGGCGAAAGAAAGCATGAACCATGCCGTGGTTGACAAGGTCTACGAGAACTTCGCGCCAGAGGGAGTCTCCACCGCTAATCCCAAACTCACCGAGATAGAACTTGACTTTGGCGACAAGCCAATAGTGTTTGACGGCATCAATGGCGTGCGCATAATATTCGAGAAGAGCTCTGACAACTGGACCGGCGGCAGTACGTTCGCGCTTGACGCAAACTACAACACTGCCTATAATGGCCAGAAAGACAACACGCCGCCAGAGGATATCGACGCGACAAAAATGAACAACACCCCCGTGGCATTCTTCACGGTGGCTGTCGGGTGCAACGTTACGGGAACCGTTGCCGACGCACAGACATCACAGCCTGTGAAGGGCGCGTCTGTAAGGATGAAGAGCGGCGACGTGCTTTACGAGACGACCACCGGCGACGACGGCAAGTATGAGGTCAATGTCAAGCAGACACAGCTCGAGGACTATGTGCTTGAGGTTGAGGCAACCGAGGACTATGAGGTCAGGACCGTGCAGGTAGGCAAGGTCGAGGATGGAATGGTCAAGGACGTCGCGCTCCGCAAGTCTGCGACGGTGAGCGGCAAGGTCGCTTCCGCAAGAGACGACAGTGCGATCGATGGCGCGGAGGTGACGCTGAAGGATGCTGACGGCAATGTCGTCAAGACTGCGGCGACAGACGCTTCCGGGCATTACAGCCTAAAGGTGCGGCGGCTCGACGCAGACTACAAGTTGGTCGCCACGGCAGACGGCTTTGTAGACGGCGAGGCAGAACTCAATGCGGTCTCTGCCGACGTGGAGCAGAACTTCTCGCTCGAGACAATCAGCAAGAGAATCTATGGCGTTGTGCGCGACATGGATACCAGCGAGCCGATAGAGGGTGCAACAGTGTCCTACTCCAGAGGCACCGGCACCGAAGTCACCGTGCACAGCGATGCGGAGGGAAAATATGAGATGATGGTCGAAGCCTCGGAGGAGCAAGCCACAGTCAGCGCGCGCAAGACGGGGTATGTCGGCGATGCCCTGCACATCATGTCGCTGACCGAGGACATGAAGATTGACTTCAATCTGGAGAAGGACGAAACCGTGGCAGTCGGCGGCATACATGCCGACGAACTTGCAGGCAAGAAGGTCTACGACCTGAACGGCCGCCTCGTCAGTACCGACGGCGACACGGGCAAGCTTAAGCGTGGACAGATCTATGTCGTTGACGGCAGGAAAGTCATTCTGAAATAAGCCCGTTCCATCACGGGAAACCTTTCAACAAAGGGGATGCGCCACGAACGGCGCATCCCCTTTGCAATAATCCAGAACCGGTCATTACGACACTGACCTTTTCCATTCCGTCTTATTTCCTCGCCAACTTCCTCCACCGTGGGCAAAGCCGGTTTCAGGCGATAAAGGTATAGCCTTTGATCGTTGGGATCACTCACGCCGATTGGCTGTCCGCAGCCATAGAGCGCGTGTTGCTGCGCCAACGCATCATCTCCACCGTTGCAAATACGGCGTGTTTATGTTGCAAATACGGCGTGTTTGGTTTGCAAATACGGCGAGTTTACGTTGCAAACACGGCGTGTTTGCTGTCTTGCTTGCAGTCAACGGCTGGTCTGGTCGGCATTTCCCTCCCGTTCGCCGTCATGCTTTTCGATGAAGCGTTTCCAGAATCCCCAGCGGCTGCGGTGGCGGTAGCCGTGGCAGCCCATTGGCAGCTGGCGTCCTGTTTCGCGGTAGCACACCGCAGGCTTTACGTCGAAGGCGAAGGTCATGGCATCGCGTACGGACGGCGTGCGCAGCTCGGTGGCGGCGAGCGCGAAGAAGACATCCTCGTTGTGCATCGAGTTGCGCGCCTCGATGAATGCCCTCGCCTCGACGGCGTGGTTCTCACATGCCGCGATGAACGCGCTGACGCGGCGCAGCGACAGGCCGCCGTTGCCCACATGCCCGTAGGTGTCGCTGCGCAGCATCCTTGTTTCCGGGACAATGTTGCGCCGCAGCTCCATGAACTGCCTGAATGGGAAGTGCGAGTATATCGGCCATGTCACCCACGGCGCGGCAACATGGTCAACGGGCTGCGCCATCCACCGGTCGAGGTCATCGCGGAATATCCACGCGTCGGTGTGGCACACGAGTATGAAGTCCGTGTCGGAGAACATGCGGTAGAAGTCTGCCGACATCATCATGGCGTTATACCCGGCGATGCCTCGCTTCGTGCCGAGCCACTCCGTGCTCACCCCGAGCGTCTCCGCCTGTGGGTATTTCGCCTCTATGTGCGATATGTCAAGTCCGTGCGGCTTGAGCAGCACGATGTCGCGGCGTGCCAGCCGCCGTATGTTGTTGTCGAGAGCCTCTGCCTCCTCCGCCTTCAGCGCGGCGCGGTAAATCGGTATTATTACTTTCAGCCGTGGCATATACTTACACGTCTATCTTGAAGGGAAGTTTGTCTTTGTGCCTGTATTTTCTCCAGAATTTGCGCCGCAGGGCCATCGCCTCCTTCTCGCAGTCATTCCCGTCGAAGCCCCGCGCGCGCGCATAGCTGCGCACCATGACGGCAAACAACCTGCGCGAGCCCCACATTTTCCTCATGTTGGCGCATCCCTCGTGCATTCCCACCTTGCCGAAGCGCATGCGGTTGGTGTCCACGAGGGCGAAATGGAACGTGCCGCCGGCATCCCTCGTCCACAGTATATTTCCCGGTGTGTAGTCGAGGTGCATTATCTGCGCATCGTGCAGGCGCGCGGTGAAACGCCCGAGCGCGTCCATGAGAGCCTCATACACATCGCCGTCCTTCCCTGCCACCTCGTACATGGTGTGGCTGTCCTTGCGGTGTATGCTGACGAAGAACGAGAAGCCGATCAGTCCCGCCGTGCGCTGCTCGATGTATGCCACCGGCTCCGGTGTGTCGATGCCTGCGGCGGCGAGCGCGGCAGGGTGCTCGAACGCGCGGCGGCCCTTCGCTTTCCTTATGCCCAGCGAGTAGATAACCGAGTTCGGGAAGCACGGCTTGTGATAGCGCTTGACGTTGAGCGCAAGTCCTCCCGGCGCGTCCATCACCTTTATAACGTTGCGCAGGTTGTGAATCTCATGCCCGTCGTCGCGGAACCTTGCCGGCATTTCCTTCAGCCATTGGCTCAGCCCCTCGTACTCTGGTTTTATGAGCATTTTCGTCTTCATGGCTGCAAAGTTAAGCGAAACATCAGACAATACAAAATTAAAGGGAGTGATTTTTGGTTTGCCGGGAATGGCTCTTCGTCGGAAATTAGTGTCTTGTCGCCGCTGTGCGTTCCGCGCGCGGGGATTATGCCCTCCCGTGCTTGCCGACGAGGGCGGGGAAGTATCTGTAGGTCACGAAGGCGATGGCTGTGCAGGCAGCATACGTTGCCGCCAGCGCGGCAATCACCTGCCAGTATTGGTTGTACCCAAACCCTGCGCGGTTGAATGTCAGCGCCACCACGGACGGCACCGCGCCGCAGAAGAAATAGTAAACGAGCGAGTGCGCCCCCGTCCAGCCGACCATCGGCAGTCTGCCAATCAGTTTGCCAAGGCTGACAAGGAACGCGACCGACACGCAAATGTCGGCAAGGAACATCGGTATGCAGGATATTTCAATGCTGCCAATCACGGTATCAACATGATATATAACAATAAATGTTTTTATTATCAATAAAATAACAAACAACAAGGATGTATATGATATGGTGTTGAAACGGTTGAAAAGATGTTCCCACCGCCGGTAGAACACGCCGCAAATCATTATGCCTGTGGCGAGAAGGGCATCGTTGGCATACCACAGGTTTTGTTCATAGAATAGCGGGGAAGGGTTGTGTCTGTTGCCGACAACAAACGCGGTGGCAAACGACAGAAGTGCCACGGCTGAAAGCCACGTTGCTTTTCCACGGGTTATCAACATCACAAGTGCAAGTAACATTTCTGCGACGATGAGCGCCGCGACGAACCATGACGCGCGCCCTGATATTATATCAATGAATATGTCGGCCGGCGCGGCGTGGCGCGCCGCAATCTTCACCGCCCCGACGATGCCCGTGAAGATGAAATACGGCATGATGAGCGTCCTGGATATGGATTTCACCTTGTGCGCGAAACGGAAGCCGCCGCCATCGCGGCCGCCGCAGAACAGGTAGCCAGAGATGAAGAAGAATGTTGCCAGCGCGTTGTGGACGTAGCAGCGGTATGGCGTGATGTCGCGTCCGGCATAGTACATCTCCGTGTGGAACAGCAGTATGGCAACCATGCAGATGCCCCTCACGGTGTCAATCCAGTGTTTCCTCTCCGTTCCCCTCACCATTGCGGCGTGTCAGTTGACTATTGCTATCTTGCACACGGTGCCTGCCTTGCCGTCGGCTGTTGCCGTCTGCACCATATACACGCCCGACGCCACCCTGTGGCCGTCGCCGTCGCATCCGTCCCAGGTGAACATGCCGCCGTTGCTGCGTCCCTGGCACACGATTGCGCCGTTGCTTGTCGTTATCTTGACATCAGCGTCGCTGGTCAGCCCCACGACGCTTATCAGCCCGTTGTAGTCTGGCTTCACGGGGTTGGGATAGGCATAGACGTTGTCCTTGCCTATCTCGTCGTATGCCTGCGAGGCGTTGCTCATATAGGAGCATAGCCCCCTGTTGGTGCCGAAGAACACCTCGCCGGTCCTGTCGTTTATCGCGATTGACTCTATCTCGTTGTCAGGCAGCGGGCTGTTCATTGCCGTGAAGTGCTTCAGCTCGGTGATGCCGTCGGCATCGATGAGATACGCCCCGTCGCCGAACGTTCCGAACCATTTGCGGCCGGCGGCGTCCTCCGCCATGCAGTTTATGTTGACACCGTTGAGCAGGTAGTCGGCGAGGTTGCTGCCGTCGTTTCGCGGCACCTTCACCTGCACCAGCGTGTTGTTGTCCGTCCCGATATATTCCTTTGGCAGGTATGCCGGCCCGCCGCTGCCCCCTATCCATATATTGCCGTCCCGGCTCTGCATGATCCACTCCACGGCATTTGACGCATACTCCGTGCCGTCCTGGTTCCTGAACGGCTGCTTGTATGCCACGAGCGTGTTTTTCCCGGTGTCGAACCTGAAGAAAGACGGCATCTGCCAGTAGTCGTTGGCGAACCACAGCTGCCCGTCCCTGTCCATGAACGAGTGTGACGGATAGTGCAGTGCCACGTTCTTTTCCTGTATCAGTTCGCTGTCAGGGAATTTCTCCCACTTCCCGTCGGCGCCATATTTCAGCAGGCAAACGTCGTATGACATACCGTTGAGCAGCCACAGGTTTCCCTTCTTGTCGAAGTTTACGCCAAATACGAGCACATAACTGTTTGCCAGCACCGTGTATGCGGCCTGCAGCGGCGAGTTGTCGGTGTTGTACAGTTTCACGAACTTTCCGTCGATGAACTCATAAAGGCCCGTCCTTCCACCTGCCATCAGCCTGACGCCGTTTGTGTAGGTCGGGTCGATGTCGAAGTCCATGACGTCGGAATATGGCACACCTGTCTTCTCGCGTATGTCGTCCTCGTAGTTGAACCATTCCTTGCCGTCATACGTCTGTATGCAACCCGGCCTCAGTTTGTCGCCCCAGCGCGTGAAACTTCCCCCGCAGGTGTACAGTTTGTCGCCGTAGAAGCGCATCGTTGTGAAGTAGTTGTATGTCGGCCCGTCGGGCATTATTCCGCTTGCGGTGACTGTCCTGCTGCCGTCTTCGTTGCGTTTCCACGACTGCAGTTTCCCGTCTTCCTGCGTGCTCCAGTAGCATTTGTTGCCGCTGTCGTATGCGATAAGCTCGTCATATCCGTTCTCCGTGCCGTGCGTTATGGTGTTGTCGCTGTTGTAGTCTGGTTTGTCGCCGCTGTCCAGTGGTTTCCACGATGCCGGGTCGAGCAGGTTGTCGCTCATGTCGCCGCGCTTATCCCCCTTGCTTGTCTTGCAGAAGATGACGCCGTCCTTCACCGCGATGTCAGTCACCTTGGCGCCGAGGTTGTATGTCGCGCTTATCTCGTTGTCGGCCACGTTGAACTTCATTATGCCGAACGCGGTGCCGATATAGGCGTACTTGCCGTTTATCGTTATGCACGTCACCGACTTGTCCTCCGCCATTATCTTGCTGTACAGGCTGCTGTTGTTCTCCACCGTGCCGTCGTCCTGCAAGAGGTCGATGTTCTGGTTGCCGTATATTATGACAAGTTTCCCTGCCGCCCTGCACCATGCTATGTGCGATATGCCGGTGTCCGAGAGGCTGTTGACCTTGTCGTATGTCTCGGTGCTGTTGTCGGCGGTGTTGTACGAGAACAGGTTGTTGCTTGCAAGCACATAGACCTTCTTGCCCGATGGCTCTATGTCTGTTATCTTGCTGTATGCCATGTATGCCTTCCACTGCCCCACGGCAGCCATTGACGCCGTTGCCGACACGGCCATTGCGACGGCTAATAACATGTATCTTCTCATGTGGCCCATTGTCTTTTTCATATTGTCATTTGTCAAAAACGCCCTCTGCCGCTCCACCGCTGCAAGTTGATGAAGTACAGGAGTTTGTATATATTAAACTTGAAAACTGATGGATTATTGCTTTCCAGGTTGTGCAAAAGTGGTTTTCGCAGCAGCCTGTAGAGGCCGCGCATCAACGGCGCGAGGTGCAGCCGCCGCACTGCGCGCTCGTAGCGCAGCAGCGACGAGTATCCCCGCAGTTCGGCGCAGAACTCGTGCAGCGTGCGCAGTCCCTCCTCTGTCTTGCGCACGAAGTCGGCGTTCGGCTCGAAGTCGGCGAATGTCAGTGGGTTGTCGGTGTGCTTTATCGCTATGCCGTTGTCGCGCAGCGTCTTCCCCCACAGCACGTCCTCGTAGCCATAGTGGCGGAAACGCTCGTCGAACGGGAAGCGCGTCATTATCTCCTTCGTCACCATGAAGTTGCTCGTGTGGAAGTCGTTGTACGGCCTTTTGCTGCGCGCCGCCGCGCAGTGGTTGCCCTCCGCCCTGCGCTCATACCTGTAGCGTAGGTTCGCCATGAGCCTCCCGTCGTCGCGGACGATGTCGTATCCGCCATAGACCACGGGCTCGTCGCACATCAGGTAACTGGCTATGAAGTCGTCCCTGCCGACGCTCATGTCGCCGTCGAGGAACAGGAGGTTGGCATGGCGCGCCTCCGTGGCGAGGAAATTCCTTATCCTTGACCGTCCCGAATTGAAGCCCCGCTCTATCAGCCTTACGTTCTCCAGCGGCGCGATGCTCCTGTTGTCCCTTACTGCCGCCATGTCCGTCGAGCCGTCGTCGGCCACGATTATCTCGTAGTCTGCCTCTGACAAGCGCAACTGCCGGTGCACGGACTCCACCAAGTCCCTGCACCGGCAGTTGAACACGGGTATCAATACAGACAGTTCATGCTTCATCTGTCAACGCGCTCTTGCCTCTTCAGCAGGTAGCCGGCAAGTTTCCTCACCGCCCTTGCGCGGTGTGATATGCCGTTCTTCACGTCCATGCCGAGTTCGGCGAATGTCCTGTCATATCCCTCCGGCATGAAAACCGGGTCGTAGCCGAAGCCTCCGTCGCCGCGTCTTTCCGTTGTTATCCGTCCCTCCACCTTTCCTTCGAAGGTGTGCAGCGTTGCCTCGCCTGCGCCGGCATCGCCTTCCCCATGCCTTTCGAGCAGTGCTATGACGGTCCGGAAGCGTGCCTCGCGCCGTGTCTCGCCAGCGAGTTTCCGCAGCAGTTTGTCCATGTTGGCGTTGCTGTCATGGTCGGTTCCCTCGGCGTAGCGCGCGCTGTGCACCCCCGGCTTGCCGCCAAGCGCGTCAACCTCAAGTCCGGTGTCATCGGCGAAGCAGCTGTAGCCGTATTTCTCGCAGACATAGCGTGCCTTCTGCACGGCGTTCTCCTCGAGCGTCGCACCGGTTTCCGGTATGTCGTCGTGGCAGCCTATCTCGGCGAGTGACACCACATTGAAATCGCTGCCGAGAATGCGCCGTATCTCCGCGAGCTTGTTGGTGTTGTTCGTTGCAAAGACTATCTTCATGTCACTCAGCCTCCTTGCCCGTCCTGTTGCACGATGGTTTTCCCTGCCCGTTCAAGATGTTTCTTCTTCACCTTCACCTTTATCTTGTCGAAGCCCTCGCCGAACACGCCAATCACGGAACTCTGGCTGACGAACGCATTGGGGTCTATCATCTTGACGATACGGAATATCATCACGCTCTCACTCTTCTTGGCGAGCATCACTATCACCCTCACGCTGTTTCCGGTGAACCATCCGTGGCCGTCGAGCAGCGTCAAGGTATGGTCGGTTTCCTCGGCGAGAGCCTTTGATATCTCGTCATATTTCTTTGAGAAAATCATGAACTGCACTGACTGCCTCTGCCGGTTCATTATGTAGTCGAGCATGAAGTTCTCTATAATCATCGTGCAGAAGCCGAACACGACCATCTTCATGCGGTCCAGCAAAGAGCCGAACTCCGGGATGAATAAGCAACTGCCTATGATGAGGAAGTCAACGAAGATAAGCACTGTCCCCAATGAGAAGTCGCTGTATTTGTTGACGGATGCCGCGATGATGTCGGTTCCTCCCGTGCTGCCGTTGTTGAGGAATGTCAGTCCGAGACCACTGCCGGTCATAAGGCAGCCAATAAGCAGCGACATGAAATTCTGCCCCTCGCCGAGTATCTTCACCATGTTGCCAGCCTCGTCCACCGGTGCTATTTCCTTCATCAGCCACAGCAGGAACGAGAGCATGAACGTGGCGTATATCGTTTTCATCAGGAACTTCACGCCGAGGATTTTCAATGCCACCACCAGCAGCGATACGTTGATGATGAAATATGTGTATGAGTTGGGGAACGATGTTGCGTAATACACGATTGCGGCGATACCTGCCACGCCTCCCGTCACTATGTTGTAGGGCATCAGGAAGAATGTGAACGCGAAGGAATACAGCACAAGGGCAAATGTGATGCCTAAGTAGTCCCTGAATTCTGCCCTGAGCATTGCTTTGTTCATTACCATGATATGAATGTTTTTTATTTGTTATTGTTTTTTCATTTGCCTCCCAGGACGATGTTCACCATCCGCTTGGGAACGATGATCACCTTCACGATTTTCTTCCCGGCGGTGTATTTCGCCGTGCGCTCGTCGTTCCGCACCGCCTCTTCTACAGCATCGTTGGCTGCGCTGGCGTCAAACTGCATCTCGAAGCGCCGTTTGCCGTTGAAGGCCACGCCCATCGTCACGCTGCTCTCGGCAATGTGTTTCTCGTCGAAAGCGGGCCATGATGCATCGCAGACGCTGCCTCGCTGCCCAAGGCGTTCCCACAGTTCCTCAGCGATGTGCGGTGCGAACGGCGCGATGAGTATGGTGAGAGCCTTGATCACCTCGCGGTCGGTGCATTTCTGCTGCGACAGTTCGTTGACGCATATCATAAACGCCGAGATGCTCGTGTTGTAGGAGAAGAGCGGTATGTCCTGCGAGACCTTCTTGATGAGTTTGTGCAGGCTCTTCATCGACTCACTCGTGGCGACGGTGTTCTCCGTTGCGGTGATGGCCTTGCCGGCAAGGCTCCAGAACTTCTTCAGGAAACGGTGACAGCCGTCGATGCCGTTAGTGTCCCATGGCTTCGACTGTTCCACGGGCCCGAGGAACATCTCGTAGAGGCGCAGCGTGTCTGCACCGTATTTCTCGACAATCATGTCCGGGTTTACGACATTGAACATCGACTTCGACATTTTCTCTATCGCCCATCCGCAGATATATTTCCCGTCCTCGGTGACAAACTCCGCATCGGCATATTCGGGCCGCCATGCCCTGAAGGCGTCTGTGTCGAGGATGTCGTTCGACACAATGTTGACGTCAACGTGTATCGGTGTCACGTCGCCGCAGTCCTTCCTCAGGTTGAGCGACACGAACACGGGATGCCCCTTCGCGGCGGTTGCGGCGTTGTCGCGGTAGACAAAGTTGCTGCGCCCCTGTATCATGCCTTGGTTGACGAGTTTCTTGTATGGCTCCTCCCTGCACGACACCCCGAGGTCGAAGAGGAACTTGTTCCAGAAGCGTGAGTATATCAGGTGCCCCGTGGCATGTTCCGTTCCTCCGACGTAGAGGTCGACGTTCTGCCAGTATTCATCGGCTTCCCTGCCCACCAGCTCCTTGTCATTCCACGGGTCCATGTAGCGCAGGTAGTAGGCGCTCGAGCCGGCAAACCCCGGCATGGTGTTCAGTTCGAGTGGGAACACCGTGGCGTTGTCTATGAGCGTGTTGTCAACGACTGTTTCCGACTTGGTGTCCCATGCCCAGCGCCTGGCGCGTCCCAGCGGCGGCTGCCCGTCGTCGGTAGGCCTGTACTGGTCAATCTCGGGCAGCTCCAGCGGCAGGCATTCCTCTGGTATCATGTATGGCATACCGTCCTTGTAGTAAACGGGGAAAGGCTCGCCCCAGTATCTCTGGCGCGAGAAAATGGCGTCGCGCAGGCGATAGTTCACCTTCACGCGGCCTATTCCCTGCTGCTCCACATACAGCTTTGCCTTTACGATTGCCTCCCTGACGGTCAGCCCGTTGAGCGACAGCTTGTCCGACGACGAGTTGCACACGATGCCTTCCTTCGCGTCGAAACTACTTTCCGACACGTCCGCACCCTCGATGAGCGGCACTATGGGCAGCCCGAAGTGGCGCGCGAAGGCATAGTCGCGAGAGTCGTGTGCCGGCACCGCCATGATGGCGCCGGTGCCGTAGCCGGCGAGCACATATTCCGAAATCCATATTGGCACAGGGTCGCCCGTGAGCGGGTTGACGGCATACGAGCCGGAGAACACTCCCGTGACCTTCTTGTCAGAGATGCGCTCGCGCTCGGTGCGTTTATTGACGTATGCCACATATTCCTCCACCTCACCGCGCCGGTCGCCGGTGGTGAGCATCCCAACGAGCTCGCTCTCTGGCGCGAGCACCATGAACGTCACCCCGAAAATGGTGTCGGCGCGCGTGGTGAAGATGGTGAACGAGCGGTCGGAGTCCTTGACGCGGAACTCCACCTCTGCGCCCTCGCTGCGCCCTATCCAGTTTTTCTGTGTCTCCTTCAGCGACTCGGTCCAGTCCACGGTGTCCAGCCCGTCGAGCAGCCGCTGTGCGTATGCCGACACGCGCAGGCACCACTGCCGCATCTTCTTCTGCACCACGGGATAGCCTCCGCGCACGCTCACGCCATCGACGACCTCGTCGTTTGCCAGCACCGTGCCGAGCCCTGCGCACCAGTTGACCATCGTCTCGCCGATGTAAGCGATGCGGTAGTTCATCAGCGTTTCCTGCCTGCGCCTGTCGTCCCATGAGTTCCACTCGCCGGCGGTGAACTTCATTTCCACGGAGCATGCCACCCCGCAGGCTGCGAGACCCTCGGTGCCGTGCTGCCGGAAATATTCCTCAAGCTGCGCGATGTCCCTCGCCATCGGTTTCTCGCCGGTGTCGTTGCCGGCGAGCGGGCGGTCGCTGTAGAAAGAGCGGAACATGCGTATGAACGCCCACTGCGTCCACTTGTAGTAACGCGGGTCGCAGGTGCGCACCTCGCGATCCCAGTCGAAGCAGAACCCAATCTTGTCGAGTTGCTCGCGGTAGCGCCTGATGTTTGCCTCCGTCGTTATTGCCGGGTGCTGTCCCGTCTGTATGGCATACTGCTCGGCAGGCAGTCCGTATGCGTCATACCCCATCGGGTTGAGGACGTTGTAGCCCTCGAGCCGCTTGAAGCGTGCGTATATGTCGCTCGCGATATATCCTAAGGGATGGCCGACATGCAGCCCGGCCCCCGAGGGGTACGGGAACATATTCAGCACATAAAGTTTCTTCTTATTCTTGTCCTCAGTCACGCGGTATGTATTCTGCTCAACCCATCGCGCCCGCCATTTCTTTTCAATGGCTCTGAAATCGTATTCCATCATCTGTCGTAGAGGTTTATTTCTCCGTTCTTTACAATATGCCTGCAAAGTTACTGCAAATAAGGAAAATGACAAAGAATTTTCTTTATTTATTTATCCAGGGCCAGTCATTGCGGCACTGATTTGGTATTGCGCGGCAAGGCATGGCGGAACCACCCACTTACTTGCAGACGCGCCTCGACACGGCAAGCAGCAGGAAATAGAACACCAGGCCGGTGGCCAGGCCGGCTATGGCATCTATGGCGTAGTGCGCCTGTATGTAAACCGTTGAGATGCACAACAGGACATACAGCGGCAGGAGCGTCCACACGAGCCACCGTTTCCTGGTGCGCAGCGCCAGTAGCATCAGCACAGTGCTGCACCCCACATGGCTGCTGGGGAATGCTGCCGTGGGGCGCTCGCCAGCCTCCTTGGCCGACTCCACGAGGGTGTAGAACAGTCCGTTGGCGTCGCCCGGCGAGGGAAGGCACTCCTGGTGACTGCTGAAATATGTGCCGAGGCTGGGGAATATGCCGTCGGCGATGCGGTCGACGCCCACGGCGCGGAAATAGAACGTGGGGCCAGCGACGGGGACGAAGATGAAGATGACGTAATAGAGGAAGAACGCCCCGAGGACGATGAAGGCCGCACGGTGGAACTCGTTGTAGCGCGCCACGAAATAGAACAGCACCACAAGGGCTATCATGGGGTAGTAGGAGGCGTAGCCGAGGTCCATCAGCTCGCTGAAAATCCTGCCTGGCATCGCCTCGTGGAACAGCAGCGCGGGCTGGAAACCGAACAGCGACTGCTCCCACGCGGCGAACAGGTGGTCGAGGTTGGGGAACATGCGGTTTATCTCGTAGGTGTCAGGGTACCACCATGAGAGCAGCGCCATCTGCACCACCACGCGCAGGAAGCGCGTCATGCGGCACGGCCACAGGCGGTAGGTGAGCCACATCGCGGCGGTCATCGCCGCCACGCGGACGCGCCCCATGAGCATCGCACGCGGGTTGACGGCGTCGGTGTAGCAGAAAAGTATCACTGTCGTGGTGAGCAAGAGATACGCCACCACCACCCACTCCACGGCCATCAGCCCTTTCAGCGGCTTCTCCGCAGAGAGGTATTTCCCTATTCTATTCATCCCTTTCTAAATCCATTTGTTATCCCGGTACCACTCCACCGAGCGCCGCACGCCCTCGTCCAGTTCCACACTGGGGCGGTAGCCGAGCTCCTCGCGTGCCGGGTTGATGTCGCACAGCCAGTTGCGCTGCCGCATGATGTTGTACTTGTCGTCGTTGAGCGCCGTCACCTTGCGCGTTATCCTGCCATATCTCTCGCCGATGAACGTGGCGGCACGCAGCACTGCCAGCGGTGCCTTGACGCGCAGCAGGCCCTTCACGCCGAGGTGCTTCCGCAGCAGGTCGCTGAACGTCTGCGACGAGTAGCTGCGCCCGTCGGTTAGGAAATACCTGCCGCCAACCGGGCCGCGCTCCAATGCGAGGAACACGGCCTGCACCACATCGGTGACATACACGAACGTCAGCACCTGCCGGCGGTAGCCCACGGCGAAGTCGACGTGGTTCTTTATGCTCTTCGCCATCATGAAGTAGTCGCGCTCCCGTGGCCCGTACACCCCCGTGGGGCGCAGTATGACGTATGGCAGCGCCGCCTGCTGGGTGATGAAATTTTCCGCCGCCAGCTTGCTCTGTCCGTATGCGGTGTTCGGCACCGGCGTGTCGCCGTCGGTTATCTCGCGGTATGGCTGCTGCTCGCGTGCCGGGCCGAACACGCTGAGGCTGCTGAGGAACACGAACTTCCTCAGTGGCATCCCGAGCGACGTGACCGCCCTGACGAGGTTCTTCGTCCCCTCGGTGTTCACGCGGAAGAAGTCGCGGCGGTCGAGGCACTTCGTCACCCCGGCGGCATGCACCACATAGTCGAAGCGGTGCGGCGCGAGAGCCTCGCGCAACTGCTCCTCGCTGTCGAGGTTGAGCGTGATGAAATTGATGCGCGGGTCGGTGAGGTATTTCGTCGAACTGCTTGCCCTCACGGCGGCCCATGTCTCCATGCCGCGCCGGATTGCCTCCTCGACTATGAAACTGCCGATGAACCCTGTCGCGCCAGTTACCAGAATTTTCATGGCTGCAAAGTTAGTCAGAAAAAATCAATTATGTTACAATAACATTAAAAACCATGTTTTTTTGCAGAAAAATTGAAATAATCCGGATGTTTTGTCACAATGTCGCAGAAATTTATTACTTTCGCAGTTGATTACCAATAATATCGGCTTATGGCAAAGGGAAAAGACAGAGGTAAGCGCCTTACCAAGAAGAGATTGGTGGAAATGCTCTCCACGCTGTTCAAGACAAACGCAAACGAGACTTTCAGTTTCAAACAGATATTCAAACGCCTGAACCTGAAGAAACATCCCGAGAAGATGCTCGCCATCGACATCATGGAGGAGATGGCGTGGGACGACTTCCTCAGCAAGGTGTCGGAAAACTCGTACCGCCTGAGCACACACGGGCAGACCGTGGAGGGAACGTTCATACGCAAGGCCAACGGCAAGAACTCCTTCATCGCCGACGGCTCGGACAAGGCGGTGTTCGTGGCGGAGCGCAACTCGCTCTTCGCGCTGACAGGCGACCGCGTAAAGGTGACGATGATGGCGCGAAGGGAGAAGCACATAAAGGAGGCGATGGTGATCGAGATCGTGAAGCGCGCCCACGACCAGTTCGTGGGAAGGCTCAAGGTGGAGAGGGACTTCGCATTCCTTATAAGCGACTCAAACATATTCGTACACGACATCTTCATACCGAAACGCAAGCTGAAGGGCGGGAAGACCGGCGACAAGGCCGTGGTTAAGGTGACCCACTGGCCGTCTAAGGACGACAAGAACCTCGTGGGGGAAGTGGTTGACGTCCTCGGAAAGATGGGTGAGAACAACACCGAGATGCACGCGATACTCGCACAATACGGACTACCATACAAATATCCCAAGAACGTGGAGGCTGCGGCAGAGAAAATCGATGCCACGATAAGCGGCGAGGAGATCGCACGGCGCGAGGATTTCCGCGACGTGATGACATGCACCATAGACCCGTACGACGCTAAGGACTTCGACGACGCGCTGAGCATAAGGCAGGCGGGCGACGGATGGGAAGTAGGCGTGCATATTGCCGACGTGTCGCACTATGTCAGGGAAAACTCCATAATAGACAAGGAGGCATTCCGGAGGGCAACGAGCGTGTATCTCGTTGACCGGACGATACCGATGCTCCCCGAGAGACTGTGCAACTTCATCTGCTCGCTGCGCCCCGGGGAGGAGAAACTTTGCTACAGCGTTGTGTTCCTGCTCGACGGCGAGGCGGAGATAAAGTCGTGGCGACTGGTGCACACCGTGATAAAAAGCGACCGCCGCTTCGCATACGAGGAGGTGCAGGACATACTGGAGAAGAACGGGGTGAGGGACGGAACGGGAGAGCCGTCGCCAGTGAGGGTGAAGAACCTTGAGGAGGCAAAGACCAACAGACCGGTTGACTGCGGCGAGGCGAAGGTGACAACACAGATGGCGTGCGGACTGCTGATGCTCGACGCACTGGCAAAGAAACTCCGCGAAAAACGCTTCAAGAACGGGTCGGTGAAATTCGACCGCGAGGAACTGCACTTCGACATCGACGGGAATGGAAAGCCAACGAGGGCGTTCTACAAGAAATCGAAGGACGCAAACAAACTCATCGAGGAGTTCATGCTGCTCGCAAACCGCACAGTGGCGGAAAGCGTGGGAAAGAAGGAAAGGGGAAAGAGACCCAAGACACTGCCCTACAGGGTGCATGACCAGCCAGACCCGATAAAGCTGGACAACCTCTCGAAGTTCATCACAAGGTTCGGCTACAGGATAAACACGGCAGGCACAAAAGGCCAGATATCGCGATCGCTGAACCAACTCATGGACGACATAAACGGCAAGCGCGAGCAGAACGTGATAGAGATGGTGGCACTGCGGGCCATGATGAAAGCCAAGTACAGCGTGCATAACATAGGGCACTACGGGCTGGCGTTCGACTACTACACGCACTTCACCTCGCCGATACGCCGCTTCCCGGACATGATGGTGCACCGACTGCTGACACGTTACCAGAACGGCGCACGCTCGGCAAACAAAGACCACTACGAGGAACTGTGCGAGCACTCGAGCGACATGGAGGCGCTGGCACAGCAGGCCGAGCGCGACTCCATAAAGTATAAGATGGTGGAGTTCATGGGAGACAAGATTGGCAACGAGTATGACGCACACATAAGCGGGATAACGAGCTACGGAATATACGCCGAGATTGACGAGAACCACTGCGAGGGAATGATCTCAATGCACGACCTCGACGATGACTACTACGACTTCGACGAGAGAAACTATATGCTCGTGGGGCGCAGGAGACACCACAGATACCAACTGGGAGACCCGATACGCATCGTGGTGGCAAGGGCGAACATCGAGAAAAGGCAGCTCGACTTCACCATCGCCGACTGAAAGGAACAATGCGCGGACATGCGACACCGCAACGGCAGGGCCGCATGTCCGCGCATTCACCAAACTGACAACAAGAAAAAACAAATGGACATAATGGAAATTGAGAAAGAAGCAAGAAGCAGAAGCCCGTGGATCAATGCAGGACGGGCCGTGGCACTGGCAATCATCGCGGTGATGGCTGTCTCACTGTCGGCTTGCCGCACAGAGACAAAGGGCAAGGCGGAGAGGAACGCCGTGAGCGATGCCATCGACAGCATGGAACAGAAACTGCCGTCGGGGACGGGCTTCGTGGCGAAGTTTCCCGACAAGCGGAGGCACTGCCTCTTCTACCTTAACGGAGGACACCTGTATAAATTCGACGCCGTTACGAAGCGGCTCGACGAGGTGTCGTTCACCAGCCTCACCGAGGAAACGGCGATATACTACAATGACAACGACATAGACGCCGGCATACGCGAGGCGGTGCTGTCGCCCGACAAGGAGTACATTATGCTCACGGCAAAGGTGGCGGCAGGCGGCAGCGACGGCAAGGCGGCGCAGGGGCTGTACAGGATGAACACAACAAACCTCGCCATAGAGGCTCTGGCACAGGGTGAGGTGACACGAGAGGGCGACATGTTCTTCGTCGCCGTCACCGACAAGGCAACCGGCAGGCAGCGCGCGTTGCTCGGTTTCGACAGGTCGGGGAACCAACTCTCGCGGGAGAAACAGCAGCAGGCGGCAAGGCTCATCAGACCGGTCACGGCGAAAGAGGAGGAGGGAAGCGCGGAGGAGACTGAAGGGAACGGCACTCCGGAGCCGCCAACGGCGGCAGCACCGGCGGAAAATGCAGCCGGAGACCAGCCGCATGCAGCAACGGCGCCGCCAAACAAGGAGGAATGAGAAGGATTTTCTTCAACCACAAGGAGGAGATGTGGAACAGCTGGAGCCACGCAGGCGGCATCTTGATAGGAGCCATCGTGGGCAGCATTTTCCTTTACATGTGCTTCACCAAGGGCAACGGCTGGGCGACGGCCGGCATAATACTGTACCTCTTCGGGATGCTGATGTCATACATCGCAAGCACGACATACCACAGCCTGAGCGCATGGTCGAAATGGAAGGAGCGGCTCAGGAAGTGGGACCATGCCGCGATATACTGGCACATTGCGGGCAGCTACTCGCCGATAACGCTCGTCGCGCTGCGCCAGGAGGGCTACTGGGGATGGACGCTGTTCTCGTTTATATGGCTCGCGGCGATTGCCGGGACGATTGTGAGTTTCTGCAAACTTAGCAAGCACAGCATCGTCGAGACAGTTTGCTTCGTGCTGATGGGACTGTCGGTGCTCGTCGCCTTCGGGCCGCTCGTGCGCAGCGTAAGCACCGCATCCGTGGCATGGCTCATCGCCGAGGGCGTGGCATACATCACCGGGGCGGTGTTCTACTGCCTCAACAAGCGGAAGTACATGCACACGGTGTTCCACTTCTTTGTCCTTACCGGCTCGGTGTGCCACATAATTGCCGTCTGGGACATGCTGGTGGACTACCTGTAGGGTATGCCGCGCGTGATACATTTGTACTTTTTCATTAAAATATTTTATAATAAACTTGCAGGTATCGGGAAATACCACTAAATTTGCAGAAATTTATAACAATCTATATTCAGAACATGGGCAACAGTACCTTTCACCCCATCGTTGCATTGTTACGTTATAAGCGCAAGAATGAGGAGATAATCACGTTAACAAACGTTATTACCCCCCCCCTGTAATTATGTTATATTAACACTCACTTCTCTCTTGCTTGTCTTTCTTGCAAAGGCAAGACTACTTATTAGTGCATGGTTTCACAGGCAGCCGTGCACCTTGACCGTATCCGCCTGTCGCACACAAGACAATTATAAAATCTAAAACTTTATTCATGATGAAACAAATTTACTTGCTAACAACAAAACGGCGCGACATCTTCCTCGCCTTGCTGCTGCTCATTGTAATGCCCATAACAGCACAAAATGTTAACGACCAATTTAAGGTTGGTAATTTATTTTATATAATAAAGGACGCCACGAATCATAAAGTATATGTGACTGACGACCCTTCGAATACAGATCCTGAAAATACCTATCAAAAGACGTTGTCAGGACACCTTACCATTCCTGAAACTGTTTCTTATAAAGGCAAGTCATGGACTGTTGTTGGAATTAACGCTCGAGCATTTGCCGACGTAGAGAGCATCACGTCCGTTACACTTCCCCCCACCATTGAGTATATTCGTGGCAATGCCTTTGAAAATACAACCAATTTGAAATCAATCAATTTTCCTGCTGCCCTGAAACTAATTGGTAGTGGTGCTTTCGACACCAGCGGTTTGGAAAAGGTTGATATTCCTGGAAAAACAAGTCTGGGTATTAGTGCTTTCGCTGGATGCGAGAGCCTTACTTCTGTGTCCTTTCCTCACATAGACTATTTAGGTCTCTCTTGCTTCGCGAGCTGCATAAGGCTAAAAACCATCTCCCTTATACCAAAGGGAGTTTTAGAGAAAACATCAAAAACATTTAATTGGGAATTAGATAATAATGAAGAATTTGTCGATAGAGGCGGAACATACTGTTTTCACCACTGCATCTCTTTGGAGAGTGTAGCAATAGAAGATGGTGTCACATTAATTCCTGTGGGTTTTTTCGCAGAGTGTAATGAACTCAAGGAAATCAATCTTCCCTCATCTGTAGAAACAATTGGTGATCAAGCTTTTGTAGCCAACTTCAGTTTGAAAAAAGTCAGTATGCCTGGCGTCAAAACAATAGGACATTCTGCATTTTATAATTGTGGCTTGGAAGGTGACCTCGTCATTCCTGAAAATGTTAAATCAATAGACATAAACGGCTTCGGTGGCAACAGTAGTCTCACAAGCTTCACGTGGAAAGGTGGCGCAGGCTGTATGCTCGGTCGCAACAGTTTTGGTGGTTGTGTCAACTTGGAGTTTGTAGACCTGCATACGTTAGAGAACCTAAAAAAAATAGAAGACGGAACAATAATCGAAACATCTGCTCCGATTTCTCGGACGGACATGGAAAGCATTTATTTTGGTTTACCTACGCACACCGTGGTATATCTGCCGAAAATGCCAACAGGAAAAGAGCCTACATTTGCTGAGGGCGAAGATGTGAACTTTGTAAGACAAGATGGCACCTGCACACTGCTAAGTGTACAAGACGGAGCTGACTATGAGTTCCCAAACGAGTTTAAGGCTACGAAGGCTGTGTATAACAAGTTCAATGCCATTGTTGAATCTGAAGATTTAGAAGACGAATTAGGAAGAATATATAAAAAATTCTATTTTGGTGAAGACAATTCCCTTACCACCTACCGCGACTTTTCCGGCATAAGCAATGGCAAGAACTGCTTCACCATGCTGCTGCCATACGAGGTAAATGTGCCGAAGGGGTTCCGCGCATACAAGCTGGAATATCGTGGCACATACAACAAACCCGTCCAGGGAGAAGGAGAATACGAATACAGGGACTATTACCTGTTCCGTTCCATTCCCGACGGCGAGCCGCTCGAGGCCAACAAGCCCTACCTGCTGCGCATTACCGACGGCCAAGCGCACACCTCGCAGGATATTGTAGCTGCCGACAACGTACAGGTTGCGGCATCGGGCAGTACCAAGGTAAATGATGATGGCACTGAAGTCACTCAAACGCCTTCAAACTCCGCTTTGTGCAACGTCAATGCCGGCACGCTCAAGCCACAGGGTTTTGCCGTCACCGGTACAAAACAGTCATACAACTTCGTGGGTGGCACCGAGCGGCTTAACAACCACTTGGCAGTCAAACTCAATACGTGGCTGCTGAACACGGACAGCAAGAAGATTGACGTATGGAGAAAAGTGGAAGAGTTTGAACCCATTCCTGGCAGTGATGCGCAGATGCCATCAAAAACAACAGCGGCGCCGTTCCGTGGCTACATCCAGCCTATTGACAATAAAGCGCCAGCCAAACCATTTGTCATCCTCACCGACGACGAGGCTGCGGCGATAGACAGCCTGGAGCAAGGCACGCCGCTGACTGGCGAGCAGGGCATATACACGCTCGACGGACGCTACGCAGGCAACGACCTCAAAGCACTGCCAAGCGGCATATATGTAATAAAAGGAAAGAAAATTGCAAAATAACGGAAAGATGAAAACAGAGAACATAAACAGCAAGGCACCCACGAGTGGCAACCGTGCTTACATCAAGCCAAATGCCGACATCATCAGGATTGGCACAAACTATGGCATGATGGATACCAGGACCATAGCCATAGACCCCAGTACCCCAGCCACAGGCGACGGAAACGCCAAGCAATTCGACGACGACGACATGTGGGGCGACAACCACGAATGAGATACAGACCATCTTTAAATAAAGACAGCTCCACTCACGATGCCGTCAATTCACCATGAGACGGCATAGAAGGACAGGGTTACCTTTCGACCAAACGGAACGACAGGTAACCCTGTTTCGTATACAGACCTTGCCATACATGGCGCTTTCGTTTGCAGTTAATGTGTCGGACAACAAATGTAAGTGAAGTCAATATAGTAAACAAGATAATGAAGGCAAGCGTTCTGCGAAAGCAATTCTGCCGAAATCTTTTTGAGGAATACCAGTCATTGAACTGCTGGTTTAATGAACCGGAAGTAATATTTTTTATAGTTGCAACGGAATAACACGGAAAGACAAGGAGGTGCGGTAAAGCTCTGAAAATTTTGTTGGAATAGACGACACCTACAATGCGCTTCGCTTCGTTTGTTAGAAGGCAGGCGTTCTTGTGCTGTTTTGATAAAGAAAAAAATAATCGCCAAAATGCTGTGGGTCCTGTTGACGGAGATTTTTCTGCACATTTAAGATGATAGAGAAGTAACGTGTGCGGAGATGTTTTTAGAACTGCCGTCCATGCAACGACATGCAACAGCCCATTCAACTATGGAAAGGTCACGAGAATGTTTCTGTGCCTTGTCGAAAAGATGAATGGGCTGATGAGGCTGTTGGTTATCGCTTAACTACTTTCTTGCCACCGATGATGTAGATGTGTGGCATACGGGGAAACAAAAATGTCAAAAACGCACTGCCGTTATTTGCACATATACATTATTATTACTACCTTTGGCAAATTATTATCAATTAATTTATCATTAACCGCAATCATTGTATCATTATGAGAAAAACCTACACCTTGTTTGTGCTGCTGGCTATATCCATAGCCGTAAGCGCACAGAGTTCAAAGACCATCGACGTAACCACGCCCGGTACGCTCGACGACCTTGTCGGCGACGATGCCGCTACGGTCACCGACCTGACCATAACGGGAACGCTGAACACCGCTGACTTCAACGTGTTCCAGAAGACAACAAGCCTCGAGAAACTCGACATGGCGGGCGTCACCATAGTTGATGCGGGCGGAAACGTCACCGGGCTGTTCCCGCCATACACCTTCTACGGCTGCAAGACACTGAAGAAAGTGACGCTGCCATCCACGCTGCAGGACATAGGCGAGAGCGCGTTCTTCAAATGCCAGGCACTGGAGGAGGTGACGTTCCCCGAAGGACTGAAGACAATAGGAAAGGGAGCGTTCATGAGTTGCCACAAGCTTGCCGAGGTGAGCCTGCCCAACTCGGTGGAGAAAATCTCCGACCGGGCCTTCTACGCCGCGCCATTCACCAAGTTCACCATGCCGTCGTCACTGAAAACCATCGGCGCGACGGTGTTCTACGGCACGCTCATTGCCAGCGTGAAACTGCCGGCAGGCGTGAGCAAGATTGGCGAGTCGGCGTTCGGCGGATGCAAGAACCTCGCGACGTTCGAGGTGGAAGAGGGCAACACAAGCTTCAAGGTTGTTGACGGCGTGCTGTTCTCCGCCGACGAGAAGACACTCATCGCATATCCACAGGCTGACCCGCGCGAGAAATACACCGTGCCGGCAACGGTGGATTCGATTTACAAAGCGGCATTCGACTGCGCAGGGAAAATAAAGGTGCTTAGGATAAACAAGGGCGTGAGGACGCTCCCGGTAAGCATGTGCTACGGCACGGCAGAGTTGCAGAAACTTTACATACCGTCGACCGTGACGCTGCTCAGGGCGGGATGTGTTGACAACTGCCCAAAACTGAAGGAGGTGCACGTGCGTGCGACAACACCGCCGGAGGTGGAGACGGGGGCGTTCGGCGTGATGTTCCCAAACTACTCCATGAACCTTTACGTGCCGACGGGAAGCCTGGCACTGTATGAAGCCGCGCCCGAGTGGAAGGACGCTTTCCTGTCATACAACGAGGAGGACCTGCCGCAGATAACGATGACAACGGCACGCGAGATAGGAGAATACGTCAACATCGGCATGAAAGTGGAGGAAGACGTGGATATTACCGGAGCGGAGTATGACGAGAACGGCTCTTTCAAGATAACCGACAAGGACATCGTGATTACCGGCGCAATATCGAAACTGGAGTGCTCGTCAAACAAACTCACGAAACTCGACGTGTCGAAGGCACCGGACCTTGAGGAACTCTACTGCGACGACAACGAGCTCACCGAGTTGGCGATGGGCAAGAGCGACAACCTGCGACTGGTTTACTGCGGAAACAACAAACTTGGGAGCGTTGACCTGAAGGGACTTGCCGCGCTCAGTGATTTCAGTTGCTGGGGCAACGAGATGACATCAATCGACGTATCGAAGAACGCTGGACTCACGTCGCTCGTCTGCCGCGACAACATGATTGCCGGCACCCTCGACCTTTCGGGAAACGCCGCGCTGCGCGAGGTGAACTGCTACAACAACGCCATCACGGCAATAAAGTTGGCGGGAAACTCTGACCTGCGCCAAATGGAGATGCAGCGGAACGACATCAACGGGGAGAAAATGACCGCATTCATGCAGGCTCTGCCAAAATTCGTGGCATACGCTGACGGCGAGTGGGACGACTGGTTCGGCATGAACCCACAGGGACTTTACCTCACGGAGATTGACATGACACTCGAGAAGAACAAGGCGACGGCGGCCGACGTCAAGATCGCAAAGGACAAGGGATGGCCCGTGTTCGGAATGAACATCGACGACTACGGACTGGAGAAGCCCACGCCATACGACGACATATTGACCGGAGTGCAGACGGCTGAATATGACAACGCCGCCATTTCGGTTGCCGTCACGGCCTCCTCGATAGACATCGCAGGACTTGCTGACGGCACAGAGGCGGTGCTATACGATGCCAACGGCAGGATAGCAGCGAGGAAGACAGCCAGTGGCAACACGGTTTCCATCGCCACCGCAGGCCTCGCCAAGGGAGTGTATGTCGTAAAGGCATCCTCAGAAACAAGGAAATTCGTGGTGAGGTGATAAAACCCAAATCTGTCATTACAACACTGATTTTTCCATTTGGTATCGGCATTCCCGTCCCCCGGACGCAGGCAGCCGTGCAACGGGTTGTTGAGATGAAAATGGAATAATCGGTGTTGGAATGAATTATTTGCGTATCACACTATTTATTAGTAATATTGCACTTTGAAATTTCAACAAGCAAACATACATTCATTTATGAAGGAAATTGAGAAATATTCATGGGCTGAGGACATCGAGGGTGCGGTGACTGTCTCTGACACGGATGGGAAGGTGCTGTTTATGAACAAGCGCTCGCGCGAGACATTCAACAAGCCCGGGGAGACAATGGTGGGAAAGAGCATGATACCATGCCACAGCGAGCGGTCGCAGGGCATAATACGCGACATGCTGGAGAGCAACAGGCCGCACTGCTACACCATAACGAAGAACGGCCGCCGCAAACTGATTTTCCAGACACCGTGGCGCGAGGGCGGCGAGGTGCGCGGACTGGTTGAGTTCTCATTCGTGCTTCCTGACGAGATGCCGCACTACGACCGCGACAAGAAATAGAGAGAGCGGCGCGGCAACCAACGCGCGGGGCCTCCGCAGGAGGGAGTCTGCGGCGGTCATTTGCCGGCAAATGCGGCGGCCTCGGCTGCCGCTATGATGTCCTCGTAGTCTTCGCCGCCGTTTCTTATTGATATGTCGGAGAGGTCGAACTCGCTTTCGCCCTCCCCCGTTTCCTCATGTGCTTCGGTTTGGCGTTGCTTCCCCGTGCCATTACGTTGCAAGGTGGTGTCATGCTGTTGCGCTTTTTTGCCATTCGCGCCGTCGGCATCGCCGTTTTCCTTGCCGCTTTTTGATATTATGAAGTCGGGCCTTGTCTCGCCCTCCGGCACGCCGACCGGCATTTCCTCCATCTTCGTCCGTTCCGACTTTGCCGCAAAAACGGCATCTATGAACAGTGGCTGCTTGCGCAGCCTTGCCAGTGTGAGCCTGCTGGCCTGTTGCTGGCTCTCCTTCTTGGAGTAACCGCGCCCCATGTCGCCGTCGACGCCCTCGAGCACAGCCTTGTAGCAGAACGTCGGGTTGCCGTCCTTGTCCTTGTCATCCTTAACAAGCCTGAAATCTAATTTCACCTTGTTCTTCTGGCTCCATTCAATCAGTTTCGACTTGAAGTTGACTTCCTTGTACGCCACCTGGTCGATATTGATGATTTGTGCCAGTATGCGCTTCTCCATGAAACGCATGCACGCGTCGTAGCCCCTGTCAAGGTAGATGGCCCCCACGAGAGCCTCGAAGGCGTTGCCTCCCATGTAGCTGTTGTGGCTCGTGTTTGCCCGTGAGGATTTTATAAGCCGGTTTATGCCCGTCTCCTCTGCAAGCCGGTTGAGCGTCTCGCGCTGCACAATCTTTGAGCGCGTGTTGGTGAGGAAGCCCTCCCGCTTGCCCGCGAAATGGTTAAAAACGATGTGTCCCACCACTGAGTCCAGCACGGCATCGCCGAGAAACTCGAGCCGCTCGTTGTTCACCGGCCTTCCTTTCTCGTTGCGTCTGCGCATACTCTTGTGCATCAGCGCCGTCTTGTAGATCTCGATGTTGCGTGGATAGAAGCCGGTGATGCCGTGAATAGCAAGAAAAAGCTCCTTGTCCTTGCGGAAAGGGAGCTTAATCCTGTCTATGATACTATTCAGCATATTTCTTGAAGATGACACAGGCGTTGTGCCCTCCGAAGCCGAAGGTGTTGCTCATCCCCGCACGCACCTCGCGCTTCTGCGCCGTGTTGAATGTGAAATTCAGGTTGTAGTCGATTTCCTCGTCCTTGTCGTCCTCGCTGTGGTTTATCGTCGGAGGCACGATGTCGTTCTTCACCGCGAGCACCGTTGCCATAGCCTCAACTGCTCCGGCGGCGCCGAGGAGGTGTCCGGTCATCGACTTTGTTGAACTTATGTTCAGCTTGTAGGCAGCGTCGCCGAACACAGCCTTTATGGCCTTGACCTCCGATATGTCGCCCACTGGCGTCGACGTGCCATGCACGTTGATATAGTCGATGTCCTCCGGTTTTAGGTTCGCGTCTTCCAGCGCGGCCTGCATCACGAGTTTCGCGCCGAGGCCTTCCGGGTGCGATGCGGTTATGTGGTATGCGTCTCCGCTCATTCCTTCTCCCGCCATCTCTGCGTAAATCCTCGCCCCGCGCGCCTTTGCATGTTCCAGTTCCTCGAGTATGAGGCATCCTGCGCCCTCTCCGATGACGAAGCCGTCGCGGCTCGCGCTGAACGGCCTGCTGGCGGTCTCGGGCGAGTCATTGCGTGTTGACAGGGCGTGCATCGCGTTGAAGCCTCCCACGCCGCAGTCGCATATTGCCGCCTCGGCGCCTCCCGCCACTATGGCGTTTGCCTTGCCGAGCCTTATGAGGTTGAATGCGTCGGCCAGCGCGTTGGTTGAGGAGGCACATGCGCTCGTCGTTGCGTAGTTAGGCCCGTGGAAGCCGAATTTTATTGATATTTGCCCGGCCGCGATGTCGCTTATCATCTTGGGGATGAAGAACGGCCCGAACCTTGGGCCGTCATCGATGTGCTGGCCGTAGTATGTCACTTCGTCCTGGAATGTGCGGATGCCGCCGATGCCCACTCCGAACACGACGCCAATCCTTTCCTTGTCGACACTCTCCAGATCCATGCCGCTGTCTTCCACGGCCTGTATCGCGCTGACGAGAGCAAGCTGCGTGTAGCGGTCTATCTTGCGCGCTTCCTTGCGGTCTATGTATTTGTTCACGTCGAGGCCTTTCACCTCGCACGCGAAGTGTGTCTTGAACTTTGAGGCGTCAAACTGAGTGATGGGGCCCGCTCCGCTCTTGCCCGCCACGAGGCTGTTCCATGTCTCCTCGCTGTCAAGTCCCACGGGCGTCACGGCACCAAGTCCGGTCACTACTACTCTTTTTAACTCCATTTATTAATAAAAATTGATAATTGATAATTGATAATTGACGCAGTGCTGCCCTCAGGGCAACATCATTAATTATCAAATGTCAATTATCAATTACCAATCAGATTGAAAATGATCTTATTTTTGGTTGTCCTCGATGTACTTTATTGCATCGCCGACGGTTCCGATCTTCTCTGCCTGGTCGTCAGGAATGGATATGTTGAACTCCTTCTCGAACTCCATGATCAGTTCCACGGTGTCCAGGGAGTCTGCGCCAAGGTCGTTGGTGAAACTTGCTTCCGGCTTAACCTCTTCTTCATTAACACCGAGTTTGTCAACGATAATATCCCTTACTTTCAATTCAATTTCTGACATAATTTTAATTTTTTAATGTTTGTAATATTCATTAATATCTAAAAACTGGCTGCAAAGGAACAACTTTTTATCCATTTATGCAAATATTTCAACTGAAAAAAGCATTTTGCCTGCACACAGACCCCCCATGTGTGCAACTATTTGATGTTTTTGCTAAAAAAGTTTGCCGTTATGAAATAAATATATAAATTTGCAACAAATCTAAAGAAAAACCCAAAATGTCATTCACAAATTTCGCCAACGAGATTTTCAAAAAGGCTATCGATGATTACCATGTCACCGATAACGTTGATGCACAGATCAACAACCCGTATGAGCACGGCTCAATCGAGAACAAACTTTACCTGAAGTGCTGGATCGACACCGTGCAGTGGCATTACGAGGACATAATACGCGACCCGCACATCGACCCGGACGAGGCTCTGCTGCTGAAGCGCAGGATAGACCGCAGCAACCAGGACCGGACGGACCTCGTGGAGCAGATAGACAGTTATTTCCGCCAGCTGTACAGCGAGGTGAAGCCGGCCGAAGGCGCAAGGCTGAACACCGAGAGCCCGGCATGGGCGATAGACCGACTCAGCATACTGGCCCTGAAGATTTACCACATGAGGGAGCAGGCGGAGCGAGGCGACGCATCGCAGGAGCATAAGGAAAGATGCGCGCGGAAACTGGACGTGCTGCTGGAACAGCAGGAGGACCTGTCCACGGCGATAGACCAGCTGCTCGAGGACATCGAGGCAGGCAGGAAATACATGAAGGTGTACCGCCAGATGAAGATGTACAACGACCCTGCCACAAACCCTGTGCTGTACGGCAAGAAAAAAGACTGATGAAGACAGAACACCTGCTGGTCATAAGATTCTCGGCGCTCGGCGACGTGGCTATGATGGTGCCGGTGGTCAGCTCACTGGCACGGCAGTACCCCGACCTGCGCATAACAGTGCTCAGCCGCGAGTTAATGCGGCCGCTATTCGAGGACATGGCGCCAAACGTTGGTTTCATGGGAGCCGACCTGAATAAGGAGTACCACGGAATAAAGGGGCTAAACGCACTCTACAGGCGACTGATGGCGAAGAACTTCACCGCCGTGGCCGACATGCACAACGTGCTGCGGTCAAAGTATCTGCGCATGAGGTTCAACGCCGACCGATACCGCGTGGAGCACATCGACAAGAACAGGCGTGGCAGGCGAGAGCTGACAAGGAAGGAGGACAAAATACTCGCGCCGCAGAGGTCGTCTTTCGAGAAATACGCCGACGTGCTGGGACGGCTGGGCTACCCCGTGAAACTTGACTACGAATCCTTTTTCACCAAGGAAGGCGGCCCAATCGAAGAGATAGCCGATGCCGTGGGCGAGCGCGGCGGCGGCCCGTGGATAGGCATCGCGCCGTTCGCAGCGCATGCCGGCAAGGTGTATCCCCCGGAAAAGACAAAGGAGGTGATAAGCATCATCTCCGCCAAGCACCCCTCCGCGCGCTTCTTCCTGTTCGGTGGAGGCGAGAGGGAGAGAAGGGCGATGGACGAATGGGCTGCCGCCATGCCGCAGTGCAGCGTGGTGCCGAGGCTGTTGCATGGCCTGCGCAGCGAACTGGTACTGATGAGCCACCTCGACGTGATGCTGACGATGGACAGCGCGAACATGCACCTCGCATCGCTCGTCGCCACACCGGTGGTCAGCGTGTGGGGCGCGACTCACCCCTATGCGGGCTTCAAGGGATGGAACCAGCCGGAGGAGAACTCAATACAGCTTGACATGCCGTGCCGCCCGTGCAGCATCTTCGGCAACACGCCATGCATGCGCGGCGACTATGCATGCCTCACCGGCATCGCGCCGGAGAGAATCGCCGCACGCATGGAGGAGTTCCTGGAATAGGCCTTGCGGGCATGGCGCGCGCGCCATGTCATCAAGGTGTTGCAAGAACATGATGCGGCTGTCACGAGGCCACAATGATATTTATGAACAGAAAAGCAACCACACTGATAATGTTTGCCGCCTTGTCAGCCCTGCTATGCTCATGCAGGCGGCAGGGCGGCGTCCGCTATGACCCCGGGACATTCAAGACCGAGGTGCGCATGCGCACCACGCCGGTGAAGGACCAGGGCAAAAGCAGCCTGTGCTGGGCATACGCCATGCTCGCCACGATAGAGACGGAGCACATCATGCGCGGCGACTCGCTCAACCTGAGCGTGACGTTCCTGGCCAGGAAAATGCTCGAGGAACAGGTGGAGCGCGCCTACCTCGCGCGTGGCAGGGCGCGGATAACGACACGCGGCATCGCCGCCGACGCGCTGAGACTGATGGAGTGCCACGGCGCGATGCCATACGACACATGGCACGACGACGCCGACTACAACCTGCTCGCAAGGAAACTGCAGGTGGCGGCGCGCGCAGCAGGAGCGCACAAGACCGGCCTCGGGCGGCTGATGGACGAGGCAGGACAAATCATGGACAGCCACATCGGGGCATACAAGACCGGGGTGTATATGTACGGGGCGGAATACACGCCGGTGGAGTTCGCGCGATCGCTGTTCCGCCACGGCGAATACGAGGCACTGACAAGTTTCACACACCGGCCGTTCGGCGAGCGGATGTCACTGGAAGTGCCCGACAACCGCCACGGCAACACCATGCTCAACGTGCCTGTGGACACACTCGTGGCGCGTGTGGTGAAGGCACTGCGCAGCGGCCACCCCGTGTGCTGGGAGGGCGACGCCAGTTCGCCGGGGTTCTCGTTCGCAAGGGGAATAGCGGTGCTCGCCGACGAGACGCGCGCCGTGACGCAGGAAAGCCGGCAGCGCGCGTTCGACACCATGCGCACCACCGACGACCACTGCATGGAGATCGTAGGCATCGCCACCGACAGCTCGATGCGCCGCTTCTTCATCTGCAAGAACTCATGGGGAACGGCCAACCCGTATGGCGGCTTCATGTATATGAGCGAGGGCTACCTGCGCATGAACACCCTCGCGGTTTGGTATTCGTCATACGGAGGCTGACGCGAGATACAGGCAACGTGATATGAAGCAAAGGATAGGCGAGATTGATTTCCTGCGGTGTGTGCTGATACTGCTTATGGTGACGTTCCACATCGTGTATGCCGGCGACACCTACCCGCTTGCCAAGCGCGTGGTATATACCTTCCACATGCCGGCGTTCCTCGTCGTGTCGGGCTTCCTTTGCAACACGTCGAAGGACCGGCGGCAGTTCTTCCGCTCCATGCTGTGGATCTTCATACCATACCTCGTCATGGAGTCGGGCTATGTGGCGATGGCGGCGGTGCTGCCCATACGCGAGCACATCGACAACCTGACGCTTGCGCTGATGGCCAGGAAACTGTTCCTCCACCCTATCGGCCCATACTGGTACCTGCACACATGGGTGCTGTGCTCCGTGGTGTGCTTCCTCGCCATGCGCCTCACGCGCATACATCCCGGCGCGCGACTTGCCGCAGCCGCCGCAGCGTGTCTGCTGCTCGCCCGCTCAGGGATATTGAGCGCGCCAAACGCCATGTATTTCATGGCAGGCGCGGCAATACGGCAGACCGGCGTGCCGTTCACGGCGGCGTTCCGCCCCGCGTGGTGGGCGGCGCTTCCCGTCATTCCGGTTATCATATTCCTGCCCTCGCAGCTCGACCGCGCCACCCCAGGCGGCATAGCGGTTGTATGGCTGATGACCTCGTTCATACTATATATGTACAGGCTCACGGACGGCCGCGTGCGCCGCGCCATGCTCCTCGTGGGCAGCAACACACTGCTGCTGCTGCTGTTCTCCCCCGTTTTCACCGCACTGTCAAAACTCTACCAGCCGTTTTTCATATCCACAGACCCGTCGGGCATAGCCTTCTGCGCCGTCACCGTGACCGCCGCCACACTCGGCAGCCTGCTCATCGGCTATCTGTCGGACCGCCTGCACATCTCGCCGCTCCTCTTCGGCAAGCGCGAGGTGCTGAACCGTCCCGCAGGAGAACACTGACGCGCCTCGCGCAGACGACCATACGCAACACAAATTCGCCGTATTTGGTCAGCAATTACGGCGAATTTGCAGCATAAGCACGCCGTATTTGCAGTGTAAACACGCCGTATTTGCATCGCCGTCCGCATGCTCTCGCGCGCGCTGCGCAATGCTGTTTGCGCCCATCACGATAAAAAACGCATCGCGATTGACCATTAGTCACAATATTTTATTACCTTTGCAACCATAGTGGACGACAAGAATCCATATTGAAATGATATTATGGCACGAGACGGCAAGGTTGACATTTTTGAGAACGACATACCCGAGCAGCTCCTGGGCATACTGCTGCGGGACCACACCACCGGGCGCAACATCTTCTGGGCGTGCGACGACTACGAGGCACTCGGCAAGGGCTATGCCTTCGGCGACACCATAGAGTTGGCGGCGATCACTGGCGACAACTCCAACGTGATAATGCCGCGCGTGATGAAGGACAAGAGCCTGAAGAAAAAGCGCGCCAAGGAGAAGGCCGAGATATTCACCCCGGCGTGGCTGTGCAACGAGATGTGCAACGCCACCGACGAGCCGCTGCTGGCAGAGGGATGCTGCTTCAACCGCCCCTTCGAGGAGGACGGCCGCCATGACTGGGAGGTTAGCGACGAGCCACTGCGCTTTGCCGAGGGCAAGACATGGCAGGACTACATCTGCCAAAACTGCCTCGAGATAACCTGCGGCGAGGCGCCTTTCCTCGTAAGCCGCTACGATGCGGTGTCGGGAGAACCGATACCCATAGGCAAGAGGATAGGGCTGCTTGACAGGAAAATAAGGGTGGCGGGCGAGAACACGAATGGCATTGACGAATGGCTGAGGTGGGTAATACAGTCGTTCAAGTCAACATACGGCTACGAGTGGCAGGGCGACAACATCCTCTTGGCACGCGAGAACATGCTCTTCACGTTCATCGAGTACCACGAGGCACGCTGGGGGACAACGCCAGGCGCCGACCTGCTGGTGCAGGTGGCGGAGATAGTGTCGTGGAACATTTTCCAGATGGACGGACTGAAGATGGTCATACCGAACTCGTGCCGCAACGGTGTCGTGGAGAAAAAGACGCAGGACATTTTCGGCGGCGAGGAGGTGGTGTACTGCGAGGGATGCCGCAAGGACATCCCGCTGAAGCACAACGGCATAGCAACTAAGATAATGGACTGGGAGAACAACCGCCCAATCGAGTTCAGGTCGCTCTACGGGAGGGGAAAGAAATGAAAACAGACCTGATTGACGGACTGATAGTCGGCCGCGTGGAGCCGCACATCTATGCCTTCTCAACGGAAACGGTGCCCAACTACCTCAAGGTGGGCGACACATACCGCCCCGTGCAGGTGAGGCTCGGCGAGTGGAGTGCCGTGTTCCCCGACCTCAAGGAGAGGTACTGCGGGGTGGCGAAGGTGAACGACGACGTGTATTTCCGTGACCACGCCGTGCACCGCTTCCTTGAGGAGCGGCGGCACCGCGCCAGACTGAGAAAAGACGACCTGCCGGGGCTGCCGCGTTACTCGCGCGAGTTTTTCCGCGACGCCACCGTGGAGGATATAGGCCTTGCCGTGGACGACATACGGGCGGCATACGACAACGGCGGCGCGGGGTATCACTTCTATTCCTTCGACGACGGCCGCGTGCCGGTGGAGAGCAGATTCCCACGTACGGAGCACTTCGAGCCGCGCCCCAACCAGCAGACAACGATAGACAAGTTCAAGCATGCGCTGGAGCATGGGCGGAAAAACCTGCTGATGTATGCCGTGATGCGCTTCGGCAAGAGTTTCACCTCGATGTGCTGCGCGGTTGAGATGAATGCGCGCCTCGTCGTGGTGGTGTCAGCCAAGGCGGAGGTGCTCGTCGAGTGGAAACGGACGGTGGAGAGCCATGTCAGGTTCGAGGGCTACACCTTCATGACGAGCCACGACCTTGAGGCCGGCGCCCATGCGCTGCATGACAAGCTGGAAAGTGGCGGCGTTGTGGTGTTCCTCACGCTGCAGGATCTCAGTGGCCGCGCCATAAAGCGGCGCCACAGGGATGTGTTCGGCGAGAAGATAGACCTGCTGCTGATAGACGAGAGCCACTATGGCGCACGCGCGGAGGAGTATGGCAGGGTGCTCAGTATGAAAAAGGAACTGTCGAGGAAGGAGATGGAGGATGCCGATACCGCCGACGCCTACGATGACAACGAGGCGCTTAAGACACTTGACGCGCGCATTCGCATTCACCTTTCCGGAACGCCCTACCGCATACTGATGGGCAGCGAGTTCACAAAAGAGGACATCATAGCCTTCTGCCAGTTCTCAGACATCGTTGACGAGCAGGAGCGGTGGGACAGTGAAAACGCGCTTGACGACGACACGCGGGAGTGGGACAACCCATATTTCGGCTTCCCTCAGATGGTGCGCTTCGCGTTCCTGCCAAACAGGGAGGCGCGCGAGCGGCTCGAGAGCCTGCGGCACGACGGCGTGTCGGCGGCATTGTCGGAACTGATGCGGCCATGCTCCATACCGGCAGACAAGGCTTTTGGCATGCACCGCAAGTTCGCGCACGAGAGAGAGGTGCTTGCCCTGCTGCGCTCCATTGATGGCGCGGAGACAACGGGCGACATGCTGCCTTTCCTTGACCTCGACCAGATAAAACGCGGAAAGATGTGCCGACACATCGTCATGGTGCTGCCATACCGCGCGTCGTGCGACGCGATGGAGGCCATGCTTGAGGCGCACAGGGAGGAGTTCAAGAACCTGCGCCACTACGATATACTCAACATCGCGGGGCTTGACGGCCGTGACGGCTTCCCCACAGTGGACTCCGTGAGGCAACGCATAGAGCAGGACGAGGCGGAGGAACGCAAGACAATGACGCTGACCGTGAACAGGATGCTCACCGGAAGCACCGTGAAGGAGTGGGACACGATGCTGTTCCTCAAGGACTGTGCGTCGCCACAGGAATACGACCAGGCCATATTCCGCCTCCAGAACCAATATGTGCGCACGGTCAAGAGCAAGGGCGGGGAGGAGATAAAATACAACATGAAGCCGCAGACGCTGCTCGTTGACTTCGCCCCGGAGCGCATGTTCCGCCTGCAGGAGCAGCGCGTGCAGCTATGCAACATCTACGAAGGGCGGCGCGGCGGCGAATGGCTGCGCAAGCGGATGGACAAGGAACTGTGCCAGTCGCCCATAGTGACGATCGGCAATGACGGCCTGCGGCGCGTCGAGGCGGCGGACATCATAGACGCCGTGCGCGAATATTCGTCGAGCCGCAGCGTTATGGACGAGGCCGGCGACATACCAATCGACTATGCGCTGCTTGAGGATGACCTGATGAAGTCTGCCATTGCATCGCTCCGCCCCATTGACTCGCGCAAGGGCATAGACATGGGGGCGGCAAAGGGAGAGGAAGGCAGCCTCGGCTTCAGCGATGCAACCGGAGGGGAGGAGCCTGGCGCAACGCCGCTCGCGGACGGTCCGGATGCCGCAGACGTGCCGAAACCGAGCGAGGATGACCTCGGCAAGAGGCTGGCAACCTACTATGCCAGAATATTGTTCTATGCGATACTTACCGACAGCGAGGTGAACTCGCTGTCGGCAGTGATCAACTCAATAAGCGGCAACGGCGAAAACAGCCGCATTGCGAGCAACGTCGGCTTGCAGATGCCCGTCCTCAAATTGATGCAGAGGAAGTGCAACCCCTTTGTGCTTAGAGCGCTTGAATACAAGATAGAGAACGTGAACAGCCTGATGCGCGATGAGAGCCTGCAGCCCATGAAGCGCGCCGAAGTTGCCATGAAGAAGTTTGGGCGGCTGTCGTCCTCGGAGATTGTCACGCCGCAGCACATTGCCGTGGAGATGATAAAGGCTCTTGACGAGGGGACAATCGATTCCTCGACAAAGATACTTGACATAGCCTCGAAGCAAGGCGAGTTCGCACGCGCAATAATAACAGTGCATGGTGAAGGTGTGCGCGACAACATCTACTCTCTGCCGACCTCCGGCGTGGCGTACGAGTTCACATGCAAAGTCTACAAGATGCTCGGAATGAACACCGACCATGTCATTGCGGACTACACGTCATACGACTTGATAAATGAAAGAAAGGAAGAACTGATGAAGAAACTGAAAAGTATGAACCTAAATGTTTTTGTTGGAAATCCCCCATATCAGAAAGGTATAGCCCGTACAGAGGGGAATAAAAGTCTGTCGAAACAATTATATCCCAAATTTATCGAAACAATCATATCCTTGTCGCCAGCAAATGCGGTGGTTGTATCGCCAACACGGTGGTTCACTGCGGATGCACAAGACAACTCTTTTCCAAAATTGCGCGGATTTCTAAAAGAAAAAGGCGGTGTCGAGAAGATTGTTTCGTTCAGTGGCAAGTCTATTTTCGAAAACATAGAGATTGGCGATGTCGCCTTAATGACATGGAAAAAGGGGTATGAGGGTAATGTGTTGTTTCGGGAATGTTTCGATGATGCCACAACGAATGAGATGGAAAGACCCTTGTTTGAGGAAAATTTTGATTTGGTTCTTCCCTTAAATAAATATGTGACGATAATTAAAAAGGTAGTTTCGTCAAATGGCTTTGCGTCAATAAATTCAATGACGACTGGCAGGGACGTGTTTGGGTTGCCCGGAAAGGGTATTGAGAAAAAAACTTCTGATACTCATTTTGAAGGTGCTTGCCGTGTGCGCTGTTCAAAAGAAAGAGTGAGGTATGCCAATCCATCGCTGCTTGGAAAAAGTACGCCATTGGTGGATTGTTACAAGGTTTTTATATCAAAAGCAAATGGTGGCGCAGGCTTGATAACTGATAATAAGCCTGTTAAAATTCTGGGGAAATCATATGTGGGAAGACCAGGTGATGTTTGCACGGATTCACTTATAGTGATTGGAAAGTTTGACAATGAAAATTATGCTGTAAACTTACAGAAATATTTAAGTACGAAATTCCTACGGTTCATGGTTGGGATATTGAAAGTGTCACAGAATTTGTATCAGAATGTTTATAAACTGGTTCCCCTGCAGGACTTCACCCCGGCTTCCGACATCGACTGGAGCGGGAGCGTGGCGGAGGTTGACAGGCAACTGTATGCCAAGTATGGCCTGAGCGACGAGGAGGTGGATTTCATCGAGAGGATGGTCGCGCCAATGGAGTGAAAGGCCGCATCACGGCAGGCGGACGCGTGGGCAATTCTTGCCGTGAAGCCACTTATTCCGGAATTGTTTTGAATACCTGCTTATATTTTATTACCTTTGCAAGCATATAAACGACAGTAATGATGGAACAGGATTTTTTGATCTACAACACCCTTCACAGGCAGAAGGAGCGTTTCGTGCCGCTGCACGCGCCAAACGTGGGCATGTATGTGTGCGGCCCGACGGTGTATGGCGACCCGCACCTGGGACACGCGCGCCCGGCGATAACGTTCGACGTGCTCTTCAGGTACCTGCGGCACCTGGGCTACAAGGTGCGCTACGTCAGGAACATCACCGACGTGGGACACCTCGAGCACGACGCCGACGAGGGCGACGACAAGATAGAGAAGAAGGCAAGGCTCGAGCAACTCGAGCCGATGGAGATCGCGCAGCACTACACGAACCGCTACCACAAGGCGATGGACGCGCTCAACGTGCTGCCGCCCTCGATAGAGCCGCACGCCACGGGGCACATCATCGAGCAGCAGGAACTGGTGCGGCAGATAATGGACAACGGCTTCGCCTACGAGAGCAACGGCTCGGTGTACTTCGACATAGAGAAGTATAACCAGAAATTCCACTATGGGAAACTGAGCGGGCGGAACCTCGATGACGTGATAAACAACTCGCGGGCGCTGGATGGCGTGGGCGAGAAGCGCAACCAGGCGGACTTCGCGCTGTGGAAGAAGGCGCAGCCGGAGCACATCATGCGGTGGCGCTCGCCGTGGAGCGTGGGCTTCCCCGGGTGGCACTGCGAGTGCACAGCGATGGGCAGGAAGTACCTCGGCGACCACTTCGACATACACGGCGGAGGCATGGACCTGGTGTTCCCGCACCACGAGTGCGAGATAGCGCAGGCCACGGCGTCGCAGGGCGACGAGATGGTGAAGTACTGGATGCACAACAACATGATAACCATCAACGGGCAGAAGATGGGCAAGTCGCTCGGCAACTTCATCACACTGGAGCAGTTCTTCACCGGAAGCCACCCCTCGCTCGAGCAGGCCTACGGCCCGATGACGATACGCTTCTTCATCCTCGGGGCGCACTACCGTGGCACGGTGGACTTCTCGAACGACGCGCTCAAGGCGAGCGAGAAGGGGCTCGAGAGGCTGATGCAGGGCATGGACGACCTGAAACGCGTGCCTGTGTCGGAGAAATGCGACCCGCAGACGGAGAAGACCGTGGGCGAGCTGCGCCGGAAATGCTACGACGCGATGAACGACGACATGCAGACGCAGGTCGTGATAAGCCACCTGTTCGAGGCGTGCCACGTCGTCAACTCGCTGATAGACCGCAAGGCCAGCATCTGCGCCGAGTGCCTGAGGGAGCTGGGCGACACGATGCGCCTGTTCGCCTTCGACATCCTCGGGCTGAGGGAAGCGGGCAACACCGACAATGCCGCGCGCGAGGAGGCCTACGGCAAGGTGGTCGACATGGTGCTGTCGCTGCGCGCCAAGGCGAAGGCGGAGAAGGACTGGGCGACGTCTGACAAGATACGCGACGATCTCGCCGCCGCCGGTTTCGTGGTCAAGGACACCAAGGACGGCGCGACATGGCATCTTGACAAATAGTATGCGGCGGTGGATAGGAATGTTGATTTATGTCAAAATATCAACTCCACATTGCATTTTATGATGCTACGTGTTGCGGAATACTGAAAAACTGCTTACCTTTGCACCGTGTTCGTGAGAATACATCCCAAAAGTTTTCATAGGTTAGTAGTTTGATAGATTTAAGGTAAAGATTATGTTATTAAATTAGAAACATGGCGTTGCGTCTGTTGTTGTAACTATTTTTGGCGATGCTTGCATCGTCCGCAAGGCAAGAGCGACGTGCGCTGAAGTTTTCAGGAGGCCGAAGTGAGAGATTCATATCGTCCTCTTTTTTAATTTAAATAGCCATACGCCCTCATGGCGCGGATGGCTTTTTTGTTTCCCGCCGCCATCGTCATATATAATAAGGAGAAAACACCTTGATATTGTTTATGGATGTTAAATTATTGTTTCTCGATAAAAATATATCGCGAAAAATTTGCAGGAGTTATATGTTCATTATACATTTGCATATCGAAAAACAATAAATATTAATTGTAAAAGGACGGGCTTATGAAAAAGAAGATGAACATGCTGTGTGTCGTGATATTGGTTTTCACGATAGTGATGGTGGCGGCGAGTTTCCATTTTGTGTTTTACTTTCATGATATGGACAAGCCCGTGATGGAATTGTTTGTATCGCCATCGCATTTCGGTGACGACAACTGCGTCATGTTTACAGACGGTGCCAGCGGAAAGCCCGTGAAGGGGTGGGCGAGCAGAGTGTTTGTAGAAACCGGAAAAGACACTTTCAATGTAAAGACTGGCATGAAAATGATTGCCCTCGCGCCACTCTCGCTCATTGGTTTTGTGACGTGGGTCCTGTTCGTGGCATACCTCATCAAGTTTGTCATCGCCGTGAACAAGGGCATGGTGTTCACCTGGAGGACGATACGGCTGCTGCGTCAGGCCGGCTGGGCGGCGCTGGTATCAAACGTGTCGCTAATCATAATGTACGCGTCTATGCTGTGCATCGAGTCAGGCATGTTCTCGCTAAAGGGCTATGCGTTCGACTATTCGGACGTCATAGAGCAAATATCGTCGCTGCTCCCCGGCCTGCTGTTGCTGCTAATGGCGCAGACGTTCGGCATCGGGCTGAAGCAGAAGGAGGAACTCGAGCAGGTGGTGTGACGCGCCGTATGGTGAAGGAAGTGGTAGAAAAGGAATGAAAAGGAAACAGACATGGGAAAGATAATCGTGAACCTTGACGTGGAGATGGCAAAGAGAAAGGTTGGGCTGGGCGAGCTTGCCGAGCGCATCGGACTGACACAGGCCAACCTGTCGATACTGAAGACGGGCAAGGCAAAGGCCGTGCGCTTCACCACGCTCGAGGCCATCTGCCGAGAGCTGGGCTGCCAGCCCGGGGACATTCTCGAATACAGGGAGGGAATGACGTGAATGCGCAAACGTAAATTTCCAGTTTTTAAAACGTGAATTGAACGTGAATTGAACGTAAATTATCCGTAAATTGAACATGAATAAAACAAAGCGAAACAATAAAGTATTTACGTCAAATTTACGAATAATTTACGAGCATTTACGTTAAAAACATGATTTGAACGTGAATTAAACGTAAATTGAACGTAAATTGAACGTAAATTAAAAATAAATAATATTTGAGTGTCATGAGAGATGATTACAAATGGACAGTTTACAGTGTTATAGGCTGCGCTATGGAAGTATACAATGAACTTGGATTTGGATTGGCGGAGTCAATATATCAGGAGGCTATGTCAATAGAACTGAACTCTCGCGGTATAGAAAATGAATGTGAGGTAAATGTAGATATTTATTATAAAGGAATGAAGATGGTTAAAAAATGCAGGCTGGATATGCTTGTTAATGACGTTATCGTTGAATTGAAAGCTGTTGTGGAACTTTCATCAGAACATCGCATGCAACTGTTCAATTATATGCGATTGACAAAAAAGGAAGTGGGGCTTCTCATCAATTTCGGTGAACGTATGTTGCACGCAGAACGATATTGCTATGATAAAAAAACAAATATGTGTTACAGAGTGGACAAAAACATGATGCCTGTAACGTGAACTAAACTTAAATAAGATGTGAAAAATAAACTTAGCGCATTATTTACGTCAAATTTACGGATGATTTACGAGCATTTACGTTAAAAAAACGTGAATTGAACGTGAATTAAACGTGAATATAACAAAGCGAAACAATAAAGTATTTACGGATAATTTACTGGCATTTACGTTAAAAAAGAAAGTTACATACAAGTTAAACGTTAAATAACACAAGAGAATTATGGTAATCAGTACGACACCCACACTGGAGGGCTTTCCGGTGAAGCAGTATTTAGGAGTTGTCACGGGCGAGACCATCGTCGGCGCGAACTTTTTCAAGGATTTCATGGCAAGCATCCGCGACGTTGTCGGCGGTCGCGCGGGAGCCTACGAGCGCGTCCTCGCCGAGGCAAAAGACACGTCGCTCGCGGAGATGAGCCAGCGCGCGGAGGCTCTCGGGGCGAATGCCATCCTGGGAGTTGACATAGACTATGAGACGGTCGGGCAGAGCGGCTCGATGCTCATGGTGGCAACAAGCGGCACGGCAGTGAGGATATGAAAAAGAATAGTGACGATATATAAAAAAGGAAAATGAACATGAGGAAAATGATGATCGCCATTATTCTCGTTGCGGCTGTCGTAACGGGGGCGAAGGCGCAGATACTGTACCGCATATCAGGCAACGGACTTGACAAGCCAAGCTATGTCATTGGAACATACCATGTCGCGCCGGTTTCGTTTGCCGACAGCATACCTGGACTGAAGGCGGCGCTTGCCGGAACAAGCCAGGTGTACGGCGAGCTGGAAATGAAGGACTTTATGAACCCCGACAGCGTCGCGATGATGCAGCAAGCCATGATGCTCGGCGACGGGCAGAAGCTCACCACGCTGCTTGACGAAAGGCAACAGGCGAAACTGAACGCCGTACTCAACAAACTGATTGGGGCAGACCTCACGAGCCCGATGCTGAAGGCGCAGTTCGACAAGATTAAGCCGGGCGCATTGCTCATGCAGCTTTCGATGATAATGTCGGTGAAACTCAATCCGGACTTTGACGCGACGAACCCTTTCGACGGCTATTTCCAGAAGGTGGCACAGAAGGACGGGAAGCCTGTCAGGGGCTTCGAGACGATGGGATACCAGACGGACGTGCTGTTAAAGGGTGTCACGATGGAGCGGCAGATAGAGCAGCTGATGTGCTTCTGCGACAACTACGAGTATGACGAGGACTTCTCGAAGCGCATGGCGAGAGCCTTCTTCTCGCAGGACATCGAATGGATAAAGAAGTTGTTCGATGAGAGACTCGGCACCTCCTGCGACGCCACCGACGAGGAGAACGACCGGCTGATATACAACCGCAACCGCAACTGGCTGAAGGTGATGCCGGCGATAATGAAGCAATCCCCAACGTTCTTCGCCGTCGGCGTGGGACACATCGTGGGAGAGAAGGGCATACTGGAAGAGCTGCGCAAGGCCGGATACACGGTGGAAGGCGTGAAATGAGACCACTGCGCAACCGTCAGGCGCGGCAGTCATTGTGCCTTACATATTACAATTTCATAAAATTTATTCACATATAAATGATTTTTAAGAATTAAAAGGAGTAAAAAACACATGCTTAGAAAATATTTTATTAATTTTGCAAGCATAACAGGAATTTGATACTAATTGAGATAACACTATATTTAATAACCAAAAGGTATGAAACTTAAAAGAATCTTTTTTGCCGCGGCACTGCTTGTTGCAAGCGCCACGGCGGTGATGGCGCAGCAGCTGCCTCCAATCCCGAAGGACGACAAAGTAAGGATGGGCAAACTGGACAACGGGCTGACCTATTACATCCGCAACAACAACTGGCCTGAGAACAAGGCGAATTTCTACATCGCACAGCGTGTCGGCTCGATACAGGAGAACGACGACCAGCGCGGACTGGCACACTTCCTCGAGCACATGGCGTTCAACGGCTCGGAGCATTTCCCCGACTCAACGCTACTGGAATACACCCGCTCGCTGGGTGTTGAGTTCGGCAGCGACCTCAACGCCTACACATCGATCGACCAGACGGTGTACCGCATCTGCAACGTGCCGACGAAGAACGCAACGGCGATAGACTCCTGCATACTTATACTGAAGGACTGGTCCAACGGACTGACGCTCGACTCGAAGGAAATAGACAAGGAGCGCGGCGTGATACACCAGGAGTGGCAGCTTGGCTCGGGCCCGGTGATGCGCATGTATGAGAGAGTCCTGCCGAAGGTTTACCCCGGATGCAAGTACGGCGAGCGCCTGCCCATCGGACTAATGGAGATTGTGGACAACTTCGAGCCGGACGTGCTGCGCGCATACTACCACAAGTGGTACCGCCCGGACAACCAGGCAATCATCGTCGTGGGCGACGTTGACGTTGACCACGTCGAGGCAGTGATAAAGAACCTGTGGAAAGATGTCGTGGTGCCGGCAGACGCCGCAAAGGTGGTGCCGGAGATGGTGCCGGACAACGCAGAGCCGATCTACGTCTTCGACAAGGACAAGGAGCAGCAGTTCTCCATCGTCAGCATAATGATGAAGCACGACGTCGTCCCCGATGCAGACAAGGAGAACATCGGATACCTGCTCGACCAGTATGCAAAGGAGATGATTTCAATGATGCTCAACTTGCGCTTCGAGGAACTGTCAAAGAAGGCAGACTGCCCGTTCACCGGCGCGTCGGCAGGAGACGGACAGTATATGCTCTCAAAGACAAAGGACAACTTCGAAATGCAGGCATACGCAAAGGACGGCAGGGATCTTGACGTGCTTTCGGTTCTTTACCGCGAGGCACAGCGCGTGCGCCAGTTCGGCTTCACGCCGGGCGAGTACGACCGCGTGAAGGCAGAGTACCTGAGCCAGCTGGAGAGGGAGTACAACAACCGTGACAAGGTGAACAACTCTAAATACGGCAACGCTTACCGCGACAACTATCTCGACAACGAGCCGATTCCTTCCATCGAGATGAAATACCAGATGATGTCACAGCTCCTCGGGTCGCCGATGATAAGCGTTGACATGATCAACGAGTATGCCAAGGAACTAATCAGCGAGAAGGACTCGAACCTCGTCGTGCTTGTTATGGCGCAGGAGAAGGAGGGGAAGGTCTACCCGACCAAAGAGACCATGGCAGAGGCAATAGCCAAGGTGCGCGGCGAGAAACTCGAGGCATACGTTGACAACACCAAGAACGAGCCGCTGATCTCTCCCGAGAACATGCCGAAGCCAGGCAAGATCGTCAAGGAGACTGAAAACAAGCAACTGGGCTTCAAGGAACTCGAACTGAGCAACGGCGCGAAGGTCATACTGAAGAAGACCGACTTCAAGAACGATGAGATAAAGTTCCGTGGCATAGCAAAGGGAGGCAACACCAACTATGGCGAGAAAGACTTCGTGAACCTCAAGTACTTCGGAGGAGTCATCGCACAGAGCGGCCTCGGCAATTTCTCGAATACCGAGCTGCAGAAGGCACTCTACGGAAAGCAGGTGAGCATGAGCCTCGACATGAGCAGCTTCACCAAGGAAGTGAGCGGACAGTCCGTGCCGAAGGACATCGAGACCATGATGCAGCTCGCATACCTCAACTTCACGAACATATCGAAGGACCAGGAGTCTTACAACTCAATGATGCAGCAACTCAAGCTGATGCTCGCCAACAAGGGCCTAACGCCGGAGGCAGTGTACACCGACTCGCTGATACTCACACTCAACAACCACAACCCGCGCTTCGCGCCGAACGACACGACCGACCTGCCGAAAATCAACTACGACCGCATCATGCAGATTTGGAAAGAGAGCTTCGGCAACGCACGCGGCTTCACGTTCTATTTCGTTGGCAACTTCGACGAGGCAACCCTGCGCCCGCTCATCGAGAGATACATAGCGTCGCTGCCGTCTGCCAAGAAGGCTGACAACTGGAAGCCGATACAGGTTTACGCAACGGGCAAGGTGACCAACGAGTTCACACGCAAGATGGAAACACCAAAGGCAACAGCGTTCAAATTCTGGCACACCGAGATGCCCTACACCCTCGAGAACGACATCCTCTCCGACGCTGCCGGACAGGTGCTCTCAATGGTTTACCTGAAGGACATACGCGAGGACGCAAGCGCGGCATACTCCGTTGGCGCGAGCGGCGGACTCACACGCCAGTGCGACAAGGCCTACGCCTTGATGCAGGCCTACTGCCCGATGGACCCGAAAAAGGTCGACATCGCAGTCAGACTCCTGGCAAAGGGCATGGCAGACAACACCGTCAAGGTTGATGCCGACAAGGTCGCCAAGGTGAAGGAGAACATGCTCAAGAACGCGGACACCCAGGCAAAGAGCAACATCCACTGGATGTATGTCCTCAACGACTACGTAATGTCGGGTGTTGACTTCGAGACGAACTACAAGAAGGTCGTCGAGCAACTGACACCAGAGAAAATCGCGGCATACCTCAAGAGCCTGACCGCAGGAGGCAACGAGATAAATGTCGTTATGACACCGCAGAAATAAACATACAAATGAGAACCGGCCGCCGCGCAACGAGACGGCCGGTTTTTTTTACACCCCGCACGTTTAACCCAAATCTGTGTCGTAATGACGTAACTATTCAGCAATAGCCATACGCCACCTCCCATCCTACAATGATAGGATGGT
>OIQI01000086.1_pt1 | contig 30209 bp, 20 predicted proteins | sample 1585911 | NCBI WGS metagenome assembly OIQI01 (sample SAMN02675049, study PRJEB24791) | human gut metagenome, SKBSTL061 | isolation source: stool | host: Homo sapiens | place: USA
TGTTATGACCTCCGTTTCCCTGTTTGGTCACGCAACCTGGGGGATTACGACATGATACTTTATGTGGCAAGCTGGCCTACTCCCCGTGTGGATGCCTGGAGCGCTCTGCTTCGGGCGCGGGCTATTGAGAACCAGTGCTATGTGGCCGGAGTGAACCGCATGGGAGTTGATCCTGCCTGTGAATATTCGGGTGGCAGCGCCATCATCGATCCCTACGGAAAGACGATAGCCGAATGTCCGTGGAGCAGGGAAAGCGCGGTGTCGGCTGATATAGATATGGAGGCATTGCAGGCTTTCCGGAAGAAATTTCCGGTACTGGATGATGCCGACCCCTTTACATTGATATAAAACAATTAATAAAATAATAGATGATGGCTGAAAAGAAATTATTGTTGGGCGATGAGGCAATTGCCCTCGGAGCGATACATGCCGGCATATCAGGTGTATATGCCTATCCGGGTACACCGTCCACTGAAATCACGGAGTTTATCCAGAATAATCCTTTAGCAAAGGAAAGAAAACTGCACAGCACTTGGTGTACCAATGAAAAAACGGCCATGGAGGCTGCGCTGGGTATGTCATACGCGGGAAAGCGTGCTTTGGTATGTATGAAACATGTAGGTATGAATGTGGCTGCCGATGCGTTTGTCAATTCTGCCATAACCGGCGTGAACGGTGGGCTGGTGGTGCTGGCTGCCGATGACCCTTCCATGCACTCGTCACAGAACGAGCAGGATTCACGTTTTTATGGAAAATTTGCTATGATTCCCATGCTGGAACCGTCTTCCCAACAAGAAGCATACGATATGATGGATTACGCATATACACTCTCGGAAAAACTGAAGTTGCCGGTGCTGATGCGTGTGGTTACCCGTCTGGCACATTCGCGTGCCGGTGTGGAAATAGCCGATATCCGTGAGGAAAATCAGTTGAATCCTGATCATGAACGTGCCCACTGGGTATTGCTGCCGGGTAATGCGCGTAAACAATATCTGGATTTAGTGAAAAAGCAGGAGAAGCTGGAAGAAGTTTCCTCCAAATCTCCTTATAATTATCTGGAAGGGGTGAATCCCGAATATGATTATGAATTCGGAGTGATAGCCTGTGGTATCGGTTATAATTATGTGAAGGAGGCGGATACGGACAGTTGCCATATTCCGGTATTGAAAGTTTCGCAGTATCCGTTGCCGGCTGAAGAAATCAGGACGATGGCAGACCGTTGCGGATATGTTCTGGTAGTGGAAGATGGCCAGCCGTTTGTGGAAGAGCAGGTAAAAGCGATTCTTTCCTCAGACTATGAGATCAAGGGACGCCTGACCGAAACTTTGCCACGTACCGGTGAACTGACTCCGGATAATGTGGGCGAGGCAATCGGATGGGGAATCAAACGTCCGTTTGGTAAACCTCAGGTGGTGATGCCGCGTCCGCCTGCATTGTGTCAGGGATGTGGTCATCGGGATGTGTATGATGCATTGAACAAGGTGGCTGCGGAATATCCGGATGCACGCATTTTCGGTGATATCGGTTGCTATACATTAGGTGCGTTGCCCCCGTTCCGTGCTATCGACAGTTGTGTGGATATGGGTGCTTCCATAACCATGGCCAAAGGTGCTTCCGATGCAGGGGTATTTCCGGCCATTGCTGTTATCGGTGACTCTACCTTCACTCATTCCGGTATGACCGGTCTGCTGGATGCGGTCAATGACCATGCCAATATCACTGTGGTGATTTCGGATAACCTGACTACTGCCATGACCGGTGGACAGGACTCTGCCGGTACGAACAAATTCGAAGCGATCTGCCTGGGATTAGGAGTGGAACCCGAACATGTGCGTGTGGTGGTCCCGTTGCCGAAGAATATGGAAGAAATCACCCGTACCATTCGTGAGGAAATAGAATATAAAGGGGTGTCTGTCATTATTCCGCGCAGAGAATGTATCCAGACATTGAATCGTAAACTAAGACAGAAAAAAGCAGATAAGGCATGAGAAAAGATATCATACTTTCGGGCGTAGGAGGACAGGGTATCCTGACTATCGCTACTATTATAGGAGAAGCTGCTACGGCAGAAGGCATCAATTTGAAGCAGGCCGAGGTACACGGTATGAGCCAACGCGGAGGAGATGTACAGTCCAATCTGCGTTTGTCCGACGAAACGATTTATTCGGATCTGATCGCTCAGGGTGAGGCGGATCTGATTATTTCCATGGAACCGATGGAGGCGTTGCGTTATCTGCCTTACTTGCAGGAAGAAGGTTGGGTGATTACGTCTGCTAATCCTTTCAAGAACATTCCCGACTATCCTGAAGAAGTGGATCTGATGAGAACTTTGGAAAGTCTTCCGCATGTGGTGAAGTTGGAAATAGAGGATATGGCAAAAGAAAACAGTATGCCTAAATGCGCGAATGTGATTCTGCTGGGCATGGCTGCGAAGTATATTGAGATCGTATCACCGGAACAGTTGCGCGAAAGCATAGGGCGTGTGTTTGCCGCAAAAGGTGAGAAGATTGTTGAAATGAATCAGAAGGCTTTTGATATAGGATTGAATGCGGTAAAGAACTGGTAATGCCATGAAGATATTTAGTGAAGAATTAGTGGAGAAGGCGGTGAAGGAACTGCACATCGCCAATCTTGCACAGGCTACTATCGGTGATGTGCTGCTGGTAGCCCAGTATCTGGAAAAGGAAACGGGGATTCCTTTTATCCGTATGGATCAGGGATCTCCCGGCCTTGCAGCCAATCAGATAGGGATTGAAGCGGAGAAAGCCGCTTTAGACAGGGGAGTCGGATCGCAATATCCGGCTGCCGCAGGAGTGCCCGAGTTGAAAAAGGAGGCTTCCCGTTTTGTAAAAGCTTTCTTGAATCTGGATATCTCTCCGCGCGCTTGTGTGCCTACCACCGGGTCGGTGGCGGGTTCATTCGGCTCGTTCATAGCCTGTACGCAGCGTATTCCGGGGAAAGACAAGGTATTGTTCATTGATCCCGGATTTCCTATTCAGAAATCCCAGCTTCGCATTATCGGCGTGGAGTGGGAAGAGTTTGATATCTATCATTATCGTGGACAGGCCTTGCGTGAGAAATTGGAAAGTTTCCTGAGTAAAGGCGATATAGCAGCGATTATCTATTCTAATCCGAATAATCCGGCATGGATTTGTCTGGAAGAGGAGGAGTTGCAGATAATCGGTGAACTGGCAACCCGGTATGATGTGATTGTCATGGAAGATCTGGCTTATTTCTGCATGGATTTCCGTCGGGATATGGGGCATCCTTTCGAACCGCCTTATCCGCCCACTGTGGCAAGATATACGGATAATTATATCCTGATGCTTTCTTCTTCCAAGATATTCAGTTATGCCGGACAGCGTATGGCATTGACATGTATCAGCGACAAACTGTTCGACCGCCAGTTCCCTGCCTTGGCAGAACGGTATAAAGATGCAGGGGTGTTCGGTCCTACGCTGATTGCTTCCATTCTTTATATGATTACTTCGGGATGTACGGCTTCCACTCAGTATGCATACGCTGAAATGCTCCGTCTGTCTACCGAAGGTAAAATCAATTTTGTGGAAGATACCCGCGAATATGCCCGTCGTGCGGAACGCATGAAGAAAATATTTACCGACAATGGTTTCCATATCGTATATGACTATGATGCTACCCAGGTGGTGGGAGATGGTTTCTTCTTTACCATAGGTTACGGAAATATGACAGGGGGTGAATTGCTCCGGGAGTTATTGTATTATGGGGTAAGCAGCATCTCGCTTTCTACTACCGGTAGCGAGCAGGAAGGTGTCCGCGCCTGTACTTCCAGAATGCGTGAGGAACTTTATCCGGTGATGGAAGAACGCATGAGAGCTTTTCATGAAGATCATTGAAAATAATGTGCTAATAGGATAATGTGCCGATTGCCATACAGTGGGTTTGTGTGCCAGTACATTGGCAGATTAGCACATTGAAAAATTATTTATTATGATTTGGAATAAAAATAAAGAGTGCATGAGTCGGGACGAGATGAGCGCTCTGCAGGGAAAACGTCTGAACAAGTTGGTGAACCTGGTTTATCATAATGTCCCTTTTTATCGTAACAAGATGCAGGAGATGGATTTATCTCCGGATGATATTCAGACTATTGAAGACATTGTAAAACTTCCTTTTACTACCAAACAGGATTTACGTGATAATTATCCTTATGGACTTCAGGCTGCTCCTGCTTCGGAAATTGTACGTGTACACGCTTCTTCGGGCACAACCGGGAATCCTACCATTGTGGGATATACACGTCGTGACTTGTCCGTATGGTCCGAAGTAATGTCGCGTTGTCTTTCGGCCTATGGGGTTACTCGTAATGATACTTTTTCTGTCAGTTATGGTTATGGGTTATTCACTGGTGGGCTGGGTGCACATTATGGTGTGGAGAATCTGGGGGCGACTGTTATCCCGGCTTCTACAGGAAATACGGAAAAGCATGTCCGTCTGATTCGCGACTTGGGTATAACGGGAATTGCCTGTACTCCTTCATACGCTCTTTATCTGGCAGAAGTGGTGGAACGTATGGGATTGACCAAGAATGATATCAATCTCCGTATCGGAGCTTTCGGAGCCGAGCCATGGACGGAAAGTATGCGTAAGGAGATAGAAGAGCGGCTGGGATTGAAAGGGTATAATATTTATGGATTAAGTGAGATTATGGGACCCGGTGTTTCCTACGAATGTCAGGAGCAACATGGTTCGCATATCAATGAGGATCATTTTTATCCTGAAATCATTAATCCTGAAACGCTGGAACGTCTTCCGGATGGAGAAGTGGGAGAATTGGTGTTTACTACCTTGACAAAGGAGGGGATGCCGTTATTGCGTTATCGTACGAAGGACTTGACTTCCCTGATGGAGGGTGAATGTCCGTGTGGAAGAACCAATATTCGTATGTCGGGTATTGTAGGCCGTAGTGACGATATGCTTATTATCCGTGGCATCAATGTATTCCCGTCTCAGGTGGAAAGTGTTATTTTGGATATGCCTCAGTTTGAACCTCAGTATATGCTGGTGGTGGATAGGAAGAATAATCTTGACTCTTTGCAGGTACAAGTGGAAGTCCGCAAAGACTTCTTCTCGGATGATATGGGAAGTATGCTTGCCATGAAGAAAGCATTGAGCGACAAACTGAAAAGTGTCCTTTCCATCAGTGCCGAAGTGAAGCTGATGGAACCTAATAGCATTGCCCGTAGTGAAGGTAAGAGTAAACGTGTGATAGACAATCGGATTTTAAAATAAAAAAGTATGCGATATGACAATCAAGCAATTATCTGTTTTTCTGGAAAACAAAACCGGAAGAATAAATGACGTAACCAAGACATTGGCAAAGTATGATATCAATATGCATGCGTTCAGCATGGCGGAATCTACTGATTTCGGTATACTTCGCCTGATTGTTTCGGATGTGGAAAAAGCGGTGGAAGTACTTCGTGCCGAGAATTTTGCCGTGATGCTGACCGATGTGGTATGTATCAGTTGCCCGAATGTGGCAGGTTCTTTGGCTAAAGTTTTGGACTATCTGGCAGCAGAGAATATCTTTATTGAATATATGTATGCTTTTGCTCAGGGAGATACGGCACATGTGGTTATCCGTCCGTCTAATGTGGAGAGATGTGTGGAGATATTGAACAAATTTAATTGTAATGTTTTGACTAAGAACAGTCTGTAATGAATTTGACTTTGTGGGTATGAATGCATCACAAGTCTTTTTACCACAGGTTACTTGGGCTCACACGGGTGTTTAAGCTGAAAACTTTAAGATTGAACCTGTGCGAATCCGGGTAATCTGTGGCTGTTTTGATGGAACAGTCTATCAATAACAAAACCTGTTTGTTGGAGAATGCAGAATGTTATGAGCGTTCTTTGACAATGGGACACTCGAACCGATAAAAAATACCGAAGTATTGTACATGATTACATTGGATAATTTTGAGAACTTTGTTCCCTATAAAATATGGATGCGTGGGGAAGAGTATTATGAAACAGACGCTGTTTCCGAATTGGAAGAAATCTCACCCGGTGAATGGACTGCGACTGTAGAAGGAACAGACGATTATAATGTGGAGATATCTATGGATGGAAACGAGATAGAATCTTGGTACTGTGATTGTCCGTATGATGGAGAAATCTGCAAACATGTCGTAGCGACATTGTTGGCAATTCGCGACAATAGAAAAAAGGCGGGTAATAGTATTTTCTCGAAGATGAAAATCAAAGCGGAGGAAACCCCTGTTTTGGAGGAAATAAAAGAAGTGGGTAAGCAGCCTTGTCCGTCTTTGGTAGACATACAGCGACTGTTGTCTTTCATTGATCCGCAGGAACTCTCGAAATTTATCTGTGAGTATGCTTCAACGAATCTGGAATTTAAAACGGCACTTTCAAATCATTTCATAGCTAAGGAGCTATCTTTGTCATCAAAGGGAAAAGATTACAGAATTGAAATTCAAAAAGTTTTTAAAGGATCTGGTTACCATAAAAGGTCTCGTTATCACAATCGTTATGATAATTACGATCGTGACTGGAAAACTATTTTCAATCAGATGGACACTTTTTTGGAGAAAGCGGATTTCTTTTTGAATTTGGAAGCTATGGATAATTCTATTGCCATAGCTCTTCAAGTACTTCGTTTCATCGGTGAAAACTATGATGATGAACTTTTGTATGATGATGGTATTTCTTCTTCTGACTATTGTGAACAGGCAGGAGATTTGCTCCTGAAAGTGATTGAACATCCTAAAACCACTCAGGCACAAAAGATGGAGATACTTCAGGGCTTGCGTGAGATTGCTGAAATATCTATTTTTCGTGAATATGATCTTTATGATGTAGACGAATTGATGATGCAGATCAATCTTTCGATTCAACCGGCAGAAAAAGCGTTGGAATTGATTGATGAACTTCTTGAAGTAAGAAAGGGAACCTGTGATATCTATCAGTTAGTCATTCGTAAGGTCAATCTGTTGTTAGAACAGAATGAAGAACAAAAGGCGGATGATACGATTCGTCAATATCTTTATCTGACTGAAATACGAAGAATGGAGGTTGATAAATTGATTGCCCGTTGCCAATATGATGAAGCCATTTGTTTGCTGAATGACGGAATAGAAATAGCGGAAAGAGAAATGCATTCTGGCACTCTGGGTGAATGGCTGAAAATGAAATTGGATATTTATGAAATAACCCATAGGGTTTCTGAGGTAATTGATACATGTCGTCTGTTGTTTGTGGTGGGTAGTGATAAATTGATATATTACAGCAAACTTAAAACTCTGGTACCGAAAGAACAATGGAAAAGTTTTCTGGATAGGATGATGAAAGAAGCCGAGTTAAGTGACTATTTTTCTTTTGTCGGAAATGATAAGGCTGAAATTTATGTGAAAGAAAAGGATAATGACAGCTTGTTCTCTTTGCTGTCGTCAGTCCGATACAATCAGTTGGAAGCATTGATGAAATATGCCCATTATTTGAAGGACACTCATTCTGAGAAATTGATTGCTATATATACTTCTTTATTGAATGATTATGCTGAACGGAATCTGGGACGGGAGCATTATGAATTTATAGCACGGGTATTATCCTGCATACGTAAACTAAACGGTGGACAGGCTGTTGTGAAAAGCTTGGTGGCAGAGTTCCGGATAAAATACAAACGTCGTCCGGCAATGATGGAAGTGTTGGGGAAGTTTTAAAAATAGTTTATCAGAATCTTTTTTAAAATTAGAAAGCCGCCTCCTCCGAAGCGGCTTTCCGTTTTTCTATCAGAACAAACTCCAAGCAACTGTCAGTCCGGCCATTACAATGGCGACCATACTCATCAGTTTAATCAGAATGTTCAAACTGGGTCCGGATGTATCTTTAAACGGATCACCTACTGTGTCACCGGTAACCGTTGCTTTGTGTACTTCGCTTCCTTTACCTCCGAAATTACCTTCTTCTATAAATTTTTTCGCATTATCCCATGCGCCTCCCGCATTGGCCATAAAAATGGCAAGAACGAAGCCCGAGGACAAACCACCTATCAGCAGACCGATAACACCGGGAACACCAAAAATCAGTCCGGTAGCGATAGGGGCAATGATAGCCAGTAGAGAGGGGAATACCATTTCACGTTGTGCTCCTTTGGTGGATATTTGTACGCAACGGGCATAGTCGGGTTCTGCCTCTCCTGTCAGAATCCCTTTTATTTCACGGAACTGGCGACGCACCTCCTCTACCATGTGAGCGGCTGCTCGGCCTACGGCGTTCATGGTCAGACCGCAGAACAGGAATGCCATCATACTGCCCAAAAACATGCCGCTTAGCACTTTGGGGTTCATCAGGGTTACATCGTAATAAAGCATATAGTCAGTGAAACTGGCGTTATGAACATCTACGGTAATGCCGTTTGGTAATTCCAGAATGGTTTGCCCCAACCGGGTTAATCCGATACGGATTTCTTCTACATAGGATGCCAGCAGGGCCAGGCCGGTCAGAGCTGCGGAGCCGATGGCAAAACCTTTGCCTGTAGCGGCAGTCGTGTTACCTAACGAGTCGAGGGCGTCAGTACGTTTGCGTACTTCTTTGCCCAGTCCGCTCATTTCAGCGTTACCGCCGGCATTGTCTGCAATCGGTCCGTAAGCATCGGTAGCCAAGGTGATTCCTAATGTCGAAAGCATACCTACGGCAGCGATACCGATGCCATACAATCCCATGGAAATATTGGCAAAATCAAATCCTGAAGCGAGCCAGTAGGACAAGATGATACCGGTTACTACTGCCAGTACAGGGATGGTGGTGGAAACCATACCTAGTCCGATACCGGAAATGATAACGGTGGCCGGACCGGTCTTTCCACTTTCGGCCAACCGTTGTGTGGGTTTATACGATTGAGAAGTATAATATTCGGTGGAACGGCCGATAACGATACCTACTATTAATCCCACTACCACAGCAAAAGAGATGTTTACCCAGTTTTCCAGTCCCAAGGCCCAAAGGATAAGGAAAGTGGCAACAACAATCAGCACAGAACTTAAGTTGGTTCCTGTAGCTAATGAACCGAGTAGCTCTTTCATTCCTGCATCTTCTTTGGTACGGACAGCGAAAATACCGATGATGGAGAGTAAAATACCTACAGCTGCAATCAGCATAGGCGCAATGACCGCTTTAAACTGCATTACAGTATCATCCGAACCAATGAAGGCGGCTGCGCCCAAAGCGGCGGTAGCCAGGATAGAACCGCAATAAGACTCGTAGAGGTCGGCGCCCATTCCGGCTACGTCACCTACATTGTCACCCACATTATCGGCAATGGTGGCAGGATTACGGGGATCATCTTCCGGAATTCCGGCTTCCACTTTACCTACCAGGTCGGCACCTACATCGGCTGCCTTGGTATAGATTCCACCTCCTACACGGGCGAAAAGTGCTTGTGTGCTGGCTCCCATACCAAAGGTAAGCATGGTGGTTGTGATGACACATAATTTAGCAGAAGGGTTCAAGGCATCTGTGGGAATGCAATAGTCCAATAATATGTACCAGAAAGAAATATCGAGTAGTCCCAAGCCGACAACGACCAACCCCATAACAGCTCCGCTACGGAAAGCTACACGCAGTCCTTTGTTCAGGGAGTGTTGGGCGGCATTGGCGGTACGTGCAGAAGCGTATGTAGCCGTTTTCATTCCTAAAAAGCCGGACAGTCCGGAGAAGAAACCGCCGGTAAGAAAAGCAATGGGCACCCACGGATTTTGTAAGTTGAAGCCGTATGCCATGATAGAAAAGAGAATAACTAATCCCAGAAATACCAGCCCTACCACCTTGTATTGTTGTTTCAGATAGGACATGGCGCCCTGGCGCACATAAGAAGCGATTTTCTCCATCGTCGGAGTTCCTTCGCTTTCAAGCATCATTTGTTTGTAGAAATACCATGCGAGTGCCAATGCCAAGAGGGAGGCAATGGGCACAATCCAGAATAGATACGTTTCCATACGCAGTATTGATTTAAAAGTTGGTTTTGCCCAAAGATAGCAAAAAATAAATGATATTCAATAGGATAGGTCGTATTTTTATCAATTAATATTTGCGGTGCTTTTCTAATTAAGTTTAGGGGGGAATAAATATCAATATCTGTAACTTGGAACACATGTACCTGTTCCTGTGTTTCGTCAAAACACGATGAAAGGTAAACAAGACGTTAAAAAACAGTTTCACCACAGATCAAATCTGTATAATCTGTGGTGAATTTAAAACTCAGGCTTTGTATTTACCATACAGCTTATCTATCAGATCAGCGCGTCCTATTTTGCGCAATTCATTGATGATAGCACGTCGTTCTTCGGGTTTATACCAGAAAAAGAACATCCGTTGAGCCAGTTTTTCTTTTGGTGTTTTAGCGGAAAATACCGGTTGCAACGTATATGGATGATAACCTGTGTACCAGGTTTCAGTGGCTACAGTCATCGGAGTAGGAGTAAAGTCCTGTACTTGTTCCAGATGGAAATCCAATTTCTTGGTGATCACTGCCAGTTCTGCCATATCTTCTTCCGTACATCCGGGATGGCTGCTTATAAAATAAGGTATAATCTGCTGCCGCATATTCAACTCCTTATTTATTTTGTCGAAAGTCTTTTTGAAGTCATAAAATTGTGAAAACGAAGGTTTCCTCATGATTTGCAGCACTTGGTCGCTGGTATGTTCCGGAGCCACTTTCAAGCGCCCGCTGACATGATGGGCTATCAGTTCGCGGGTATATTCAGCCGTACTTCGGTTTACTGCCGGATCTTTGCTTTGATATTGTAACAGGTCATAGCGTACACCGCTTCCGATAAAGCTTTTCTTGATACCGGGAAGTGCGTCTACCGAATGGTAAATATCCAATAAAGGACGGTGATCCGTGTTCAAATTGGGACATACTTTGGGATGGATACATGACGGGCGTTTGCAGCGGCGGCATATTTTCTCTTCTTTACCGCGCATAGCGTACATGTTGGCGCTAGGCCCTCCCAAGTCGCTCAGATAGCCTTTGAAGTCTGGCATTTCTGTTATGGCTTTCACCTCTTTCAAGATACTTTCCTTGCTTCGGCTTACAATGAATTTTCCCTGATGGGCGGAAATGGTACAGAAGGCACATCCTCCAAAACAACCACGGTGCAGATTAACTGAGAATTTAATCATATCAAACGCCGGGATACGTTTTCCCTTATACTTGGGATGAGGCATACGCGTATACGGCAAATCAAAAGAACGATCCAGCTCTCCTTGTGTCATTGGAGGATAAGGCGGATTGACTACTACTGTTTCATTGCCTGTATCTTGCAAGATGCGGGAGGCTTCGTACTTGTTGCTTTCCTCTTCAATGAAGCGGAAGTTTTCGGCTTGTTTCTTTTTATCTTTCAGGCATGTTTCATGAGAATGAAGCACGATATCGGGCTTTTCCTGAGTGTCATCAGACGGACGCATGGGTTCGCCCTTACGGGTTATGTAGGCTGTTTGCAAAATATCATGTGGAACCGGAAGACTTTCTGCAGGAGCAGATTCATGGGGCTGTCCGATGGCGTCCGCCAATGTCTTCATTCTCTTGCAAAGTTCCGTAATCGGCTTCTCGCCCATTCCATAGATCAATAAATCGGCTCCGGAATCTATCAGGATTGATTTACGCAGGCAGTCCTGCCAGTAGTCATAATGGGTGACACGGCGCAAAGATGCCTCTATACCTCCCAGAATGACAGGTACGTCGGGATAGATTTTCTTTAAAATCTGTGTATAAACGATGCTGGGATATTCGGGACGCATGTCGTGGCGGCCGTCGGGAGTATAAGCATCCTCGCTGCGCAAACGCTTGTTGGCAGTGTATTTGTTTACCATGCTGTCCATACATCCGGCGGACACACCGAAAAAGAGGCGTGGACGTCCCAGCTTCTTAAAGTCGCGCAGGTCGTCACGCCAGTTAGGTTGAGGCACAATAGCTACTTTTAAGCCTTGTGCCTCTAATAATCTTCCAATTACTGCCGGACCGAATGAAGGATGATCTACATAGGCGTCACCGCTGAACAAGATAACGTCCAGTTCTTTCCACCCACGCATTTCCACTTCTTTCTTGGTTGTCGGCAACCAGTCTGTAAGTTTGTATTCTTTCAATGATACGTATTGTTTTTTATTTTGCTACAGAGATAAGTTAGTTATATCTCTTCTTCATCCTTATTTTTCTCCTTCTCCCATTGGATATAAAGCAGAATAAGTTGATGAAGTCCGAAAGCTTTCATGTTATTATGATAAATTACATCAATGCAAAGGTCGAGCAATTCTTTATTATTTCCTTCCTCACTGGTTATCAGTGAGCGGATATTCAGCTTCAGTTTGTCCAGTACCGACTCGTCCACGATACCGTTGCTATCTATTAGATGCTGAAATAAAGCATATTTCTCAATAGTTTGCAGGTTCTCTTCTGAGATTTCCATGCTACGTGTGCCAGAGGCGTTAGTCTGTATAGTGTACATAGTCGTTTAATTTTAATGGTTTATACGGACAAAGTTAGGCGTTTTTATGAAATAACCTCTTATTTGTTCTTTTATTTTCGTTTAAAAATATCACTTGCTGCCGAAGAAGCCCAGAATAGCACTCATTACCCGTGCTCTTTCCTTCACTCCTTGAATGCTTTCAAAAGGGAAGCCTAGAACGAAGGTACGATAAGTACCTTTGTAGGCAATGCCGGCACTGTAATTTCCCGGATTGTAAACGAAAGCAGAATAAGCCGGAGCCACCGGAGTCAGACAGTCGGGAGCGGGTACGGCATAGGTTTGTTCATTGATGGTACGGGGGATATTGAAACGGGTGCCGGCTCCGTATATTTCTCCCGAAGTGGAGTTGAGCATACTGCCTCCGAAACTATATTTTAATATGTTTTCGGTGAAGTTCAGTGCTGTGGGACTGTTCATGTTGCTTCCTATATACGAGCCGCTGAGCATCAGGTTGCCGCCTCCTTGACAATAGGTTGTGAGCAACTGTTGCAATGTGTGGGAGAAAGGACGCCTGTCGGCTCCGAATATCAGGTCTGTAATGGGGTAATCTGCCAGCCGGACAAAACCATTTTCAACGGCTTCATCACTACACGATACAAAAGAGTATCCTCCGGCTGCCTGGATGGCTTTTCCATGAATGAACGGATAATCGAAAGTATTTCCGGCTATCAACCTTCCTTCCAGCTCGCTGTCGCTATACCCCAGCCCGTCTTTGGTTTCCCACCCTATGCGGCTACGGTCGAAGCTTTGTTGCGTTCCGCAGAAGGCGGGCGTATTTATATAAGGTATCCCCGGATCCGTATTCAAGTCAAAGCCTTGCAAGAAAGGAGATTCTACGGTAGCAGGTCCGCTCAGACGGTCGAATCCATTGACTATCAAGATTGTTCCTTTGCTTTTCTTTGCCTGATAGGCTGACAGGATTTCGGAAGGAAAACTTTCTCCGCCCTTGTTGACTGCGGTTACTTTGAAACTATATACCAGTCCCGGTTCGGCTTCGAAGGTATATTCAGTACCGCGTACTAACGTTCCATTGTCAAATCCACCATGTCCCAGACGGGTATAGACTATGTATTGTTGAGCTTTGGCAGTCGGTTCCAACGGGTCGTCTACCGCTTGCCAAGTTAGTCGGAAGGTGTTTTTTCTGCTTCCGGGATGAATGGCAAAATTACTTACCGGTAAAGGTTGGACTACGTAATCCGTCCCATGCATGGTACTCAGGTATTTTAGTATGGATTTGTAAACAGAACGTCCTACGGTAAACTTGAAACGCGGATCGTGCCCCAATTTCAAATCGGCGAAGTTCTGGTGGGAGAGGAGTTCCAGAATCATCGAGGGAACGGCAGGCAGACGGGTCTCGCTGTAATTGCGGTTCCACAGGCTGCGGCGTTGCCACCGGATACCGAATTGGGCGGAGATATCCTGTTGCAGACCGGTCAGTACCATGTCCGCCAAGTCGCGGGAAGCATAACGGGAGATACCGGCGTTCAGTTCACCATTATTATAATCGGTGGTATAGATACCCAGCGTGCCTATTAAATCATCTTCTTTGGAAAAACCTGCATCGCTGTGCACTCCCAAGGTCATTTCAAAAGGAACGCCCAATCCCTTCTCCTTTGGATTGTACACAGAATTTCCGCTGAGATAGTTTATTATCCGGCTGCGGGCGTTTATATCATCGGTATAGTCATTCTTACCTTCGCTGGGACTGTAAACCGAATAAGGAAAACCCGACCATTGTGCGGCATAGCGTGCCCCTTCCAGATAACGGGGCAGGCCGCTGGTTTTTCCACCGCGCGATATGTTTCCCATTCCTCCGCCAAAACGGACGGCATCGGCGCATACCACTCCTTTTTGTCTGCTCTCATTACTTAGTACCACCATACCGTAATCGTTGGTTCCTTTGTCGAATTCAAAAGTGCCCAGATAAACCCAAGTTCCTCCCCCTATTTGTTGGTTGACCAGAAATTCGGTGACACCCCCTTTATGGAAAACCAGATATTTAGCGTCACTCACACTTCCGGGTAAAGTCTGATAAGTCACATAGACGGCATATTTTCCTGTTTCGGGAATATGGGGAATCCATTGTGCAAAGGCTTTTTCCGGTTTTTTCTCGGTGGAGGCAAAGCGGGCTGTACCTTCTTCAAAAGGATTTTGTCCGTCCCGGTAAACCAATCGTTTTTGAGCGAATGCCGGGGTGGGGGCGGTTTTCCATTTACCTTTCCGGCTTTTTATCTCCTGATAGATGCAACCTTGGGGATGGGTATCATTATCCACAATCACCTCATTGCGTTGCCAGTCACGTTCACGAGGGGTATAAACTATGGCTCCCGCATTTTCCAGCATGGGTATAATATAAGGTATGACGAATGATTGGGTGAACAAATCCTCTGTGGTACAGAACAAGCGTGGACGTTGCCATTCCCAACATCCTTTGTCATTCTTATAATATTTTCCGTGGCTTTGCCAAAGGGCGATGTGTCTGCCTTCCAGTCCTTTGCCGGCAGTAAAGGGGCGGGAAATATTTTTTACCCATGGATCACCTTTATAATCTGTCCGTTGCCATAAGCGGCTTTTGTCCTGTTTCTTTCTCAGATAGTTGGGAATCAGGTCTTCGATTGATTTGCCATCGGCATAGATGGTTATATCGTAATAATTTACAGGACCGGGTAGGCTTTGTCTAAGTAACCGGTAGATAGCTTCTGTCTTTTCGGGGGTAAACGGTTGGTAGCCGAAGCTGGAACTGGCATATACGTCCAGTTTCTTTTGGTTATGATTGACTTCATAACGGTCTAACTTGCACTTGCCTATGTTGGCGTAAGATGTTTCATATTGGGTGAAGAAATCTTTTAGACGTTGTTCCACATTAGCGTCTAACCCTTGTGCCAAAGTGTGCGATATTCCTACCATCACCAGCAGGAAGGACAAAAATATCTTTTTCATGTTGTTTTCTTCTTTATTTATGGTTGCGAAGTTAGGAATTTTTGTTAGTTTTGTCATTCTAACTAATCTATAATGAACCTAAATGAAACGAATTATCTTTAATTTCTGCTTCGTATGGCTGGCTGTTTCCGCTTTTGCCGGAAGTAAGGTAGTCGAAATGCGAAATTATGGTCTGGTACCGGACACACACGAGAATCTTTCACCCAAATTGCAGAAGGCGTTACAAGACATCAAGTCTCAAGTTGCTTTGGGTGATAAGGTCACTTTGCTTTTTGAATCCGGACGTTACGATTTCCACCCTGAAGGGGCGGCTGTCCGTGAGTATTATATTTCCAACCATGACCAGGATAATCCGAAAACGGTAGGTTTTCCTCTGGAGGATTGGAAGGGGCTGACCGTGGACGGACAAGGTGCCGATTTTATCTTTCATGGCCGTATGCTTCCACTTTCTCTGCTTCGTTCAGAGGATTGTACTTTACGTAATTTCAGCATAGATTTTGAAACTCCCCACATTACTCAGGTCAAGGTGTTGAAAAGTGGAGAGGAAGGAATTACTTTTGAACCTGCCGCATGGGTGAAATGCCGTATCAATGAGAAAGGTTTTTTCGAAGCATACGGTGAAGGCTGGTCCAGTGCTCCCCAGGGAGGGATTGCTTTTGAAGAAAAGACAAAGCGTCTGGTATACCGCACTAGTGACTTATGGTGTCCTATGGAAGGGGTGAAAGAAGTTTCTCCACGTGTCTACCATGCTCCTCAGTGGAAAGACGCCCGGTTGATACCGGGGACAGTGGTTGCACTTCGTACTTATTATCGTCCTGCTCCGGGTATATTCTTGTCCAATGATAAAGATACCCGTTTGCAGAATGTGAAAGTGCATTATGCCGAAGGTATGGGACTGCTGGCCCAGTTATGTGAAAATATCACGTTGGATGAATTCAGCGTTTGTCTTCGTGGCGATAAGGATCCTCGTTATTTTACCACGCAGGCGGATGCTACTCATTTCTCCAGTTGCAGAGGCAAGATTGATTCCCGCAACGGGCTGTATGAAGGAATGATGGATGATGCGATTAATGTACACGGCACTTATTTGAAAATCAAGCAACGCCTTGATGACCATACAGTGATTGCTCAATACATGCATCCGCAAGCATACGGGTTCGAGTGGGGAGTGAACGGAGATGAGGTGCAATTTGTACGTTCCGTCACCATGGAACTGGCCGGTGGAAAAAACCGGGTGAAAGAAATCCTGCCTAACGATAAAGATACGGTGAAAGGTGCGAAAGAATACCGCATTATTTTTACGGAACCTTTGGATGCGGAGATTACGGATAAAGAAGGCTTTGGTATTGAAAACCTGTCTTGGTGTCCGGAAGTGTATTTTGCGGATAATGTCATTCGTAATAATCGAGCACGCGGTACGCTGTTCAGCACTCCCCTGAAAACGGTGGTAGAGCGTAACCTGTTTGATCATACATCAGGAACAGCCATATTGCTGTGCGGTGATTGTAACGGCTGGTTTGAAACGGGAGCTTGCCGGAATGTGCTGATTCGTAACAATCGTTTTATCAACGCATTGACTAATATGTTCCAGTTTACGGAAGCTGTTATCTCTATTTATCCGGAGATTCCCGATTTGGAGCATCAGAAAAAATATTTCCATGGTGGAAAAGGAGAAAAAGGAGTAGTGATTGAAGATAACTATTTTGAAACCTTTGACCGCCCTGTCCTTTTTGCAAAATCCATTGACGGATTGATCTTTAAAAACAATGTGATCCGCCAGAATACGGATTATCCGGCTTTTCATCATAACAAATCCCGTTTCCGCTTGCTTCACACCCGGAATGTGAAGATAGAGAAGAATAATTTTGAGGATGGGGATGAGAGTATAGCAAGAGAATAGATACAAATAACACTGATTATGCGGGTGAAAATACAATCCGCATAATCAGTGTTTTCATATCTGAAGAACTACAACGGAAGGGTTATTCTACTTTTCCGATGCTGAAGTTTTCAGGATATTTGCCTTTGAAATTCTTATAATACAATTTGACTTCACGCATATCCTTGTCCAAATCACCGCTGGGATGTATTACCTTTTCGGCTGTGATGCATTTCTTCTCGTAGTCGATAGCTACCAGAATAATAGGCAGACCGGCCCCTTGCGCAATATAGTAAAACCCTTTCTTCCAATTGGGATTGGCTTTGCGTGTTCCTTCCGGAGTGATAGCCAGATGGAATTTTTGACTCGATTTGGCAATCTTGATCATCTGGTCCACCAATGAAGTCTTGCGGCTACGGTCTACGGGAATCCCTCCCATCCAGCGGAAAATAGGGCCTAGAGGCCAGAAGAACCAGTCTTTTTTCATCATAAAACCGGTTTCGCGACCTATAGCTCCCATAAACAGTTTGCCTATGAACAAATCCCAATTGGTGGTATGCGGTGCGGCACAGATAATATATTTGTCATAATCGGGAACGGATACTTTAGTCTTCCATCCCAATAGTTTGTAGTAGATAAAACCACAAATAGCTTTTTTCATTCCTTAAATCTTATGCTTTTGTAGCTTTAGCCAGTTCGTCTGCAACCACTTTTATTTCTTTGTTCAAATCCTCATTCAGTTTCTTGTAGAAACCTTTTACGTTACCCGGTTCAGTGTGACTGATGCGTATAATCAGTTTGATCACATTGTGTACAGAGTTGCAAACCACTTCACGGTTAACACCTTCCATCAAACTGACTAAAAACAAATCACTTGCTATATTGGTTATTTTTTTCTTTAAATTTCTTCTACTTGCCATAAATGTAATGTTTTAAGTTAATACATAATTCTAAATTCGCGGTAAAGGTAGCATTTTTATTTGTATACGTTTTCATATTTGCGAAAAAAGAGCGAAATTTGCACGAGAATACTAAATGAAATTATACACCTTTAAATAGAATAATAGAATATGACTAAAAGTGCATTACAAATTGCCAGAGCTGCTTATCAGCCCAAACTTCCTAAAGCGTTGAAAGGCGCTGTAAAAGTAAAGGAAGGCGAACCTACACAGTCTGTTGCTGACCAGGAAGCCATCAAGGCTTTGTTCCCTAACACTTACGGTATGCCGTTGATTCAGTTCGTTGAAGGCGAAGCTGTCAATATGCCTGCCATCAACGTAGGTGTCATCTTGTCTGGTGGACAGGCTCCCGGCGGACACAATGTTATTTCCGGTTTGTTCGACGGTGTCAAGTCATTGAACAAAGACAGCAAACTGTATGGTTTCATTCTGGGCCCCGGTGGTTTGGTAGACCATAATTATATGGAACTGACTTCCGATATTATCGACGAATACCGCAATACCGGTGGTTTCGATATCATCGGTTCGGGACGTACCAAACTGGAAAAGGAAGAACAATTTGATAAAGGTCTGGAAATCATCAAGGAATTAGGCATCAAGGCATTGGTAATCATCGGTGGTGACGACTCAAACACGAACGCTTGTGTATTGGCAGAATACTATGCTGCGAAGAACTGCGGTGTTCAGGTTATCGGTTGTCCGAAGACTATCGACGGTGACTTGAAGAACGAGATGATTGAAACTTCTTTCGGTTTTGATACGGCTTGTAAGACTTACTCTGAAGTAATCGGTAACATTCAGCGTGACTGTAACTCTGCCCGCAAATACTGGCACTTTATCAAGCTGATGGGACGTTCGGCTTCTCATATCGCTTTGGAATGTGCTTTGCAGGTTCAACCTAACGTATGTATCGTTTCAGAAGAAGTAGAAGAGAAGAACATGTCATTGGATGATGTGGTTACTTACATTGCTCAGGTGGTGGCTAACCGTGCCGCACAAGGCAATAACTTCGGTACAGTGTTGATACCTGAAGGTTTGATCGAATTCATCCCCGCAATGAAGAGATTGATCGCTGAATTGAACGACTTCCTGGCTGCTAACGCATCAGAGTTCGCATTGATCAAGAAATCTCACCAACGTGAATATATCATCTCCAAGCTTTCTAAGGAAAACTCGGAAATCTATGCTTCTCTGCCCGAAGGCGTTGCACGTCAGCTTACTTTGGATCGTGACCCGCACGGAAACGTACAGGTATCACTGATTGAAACAGAAAAGCTGTTGTCTGATATGGTAGCCGTTAAATTGGCTCAGTGGAAGGAAGAAGGCAAGTATGTAGGTAAATTTGCCGCTCAGCATCACTTCTTCGGTTACGAAGGCCGTTGCGCTGCTCCGTCAAACTTCGATGCTGACTATTGCTACTCGTTGGGTTACACCGCTTCTATGTTGATTGCCAACGGCAAGACCGGTTATATGTCTTCTGTACGTAACACTACTGCTCCTGCCGAAGAATGGATTGCAGGTGGTGTGCCTATCACAATGATGATGAACATGGAACGTCGTCACGGTGAAATGAAACCGGTTATCCAGAAAGCGTTGGTAAAATTGGATGGTGCTCCTTTCAAGGCGTTTGCCGCACAGCGTGAACGTTGGGCTATTGAAACAGACTATGTATATCCGGGTCCTATCCAGTACTTCGGTCCTACAGAAGTTTGTGACCAGGCAACCAAGACATTGCAGTTGGAACAAGGAAAATAATTCTTTCTTATTTCTATAAAGCATAAAGGAAACCCATCGGGGCTGATTGTAAAACCATTCTCCCGATGGGTTTTATTGCATAGTATGTGGGAATAGGTAAGGTAAAAACAGCTAAATAGGATAAAATGGTAAGAGCGAAAAGCACACGTCCTGCCCCTGTTAAAAAAAAGGCAGTCGCGAAACCTGTCCGCCGGACCACACAGCGGAAGGCGAAAAAGAAACCGCAAAGAGAGATGCCGTCATGGCTTCGGTATGTCATTGCGGGGATTATTGCTTTTTTATTCCTTGCCGCTTTCTTTTATTTCTTTATCCGTCCTTACTCTTACCGTTGGAAGCCTTGCTATGGCTTTAAAGCATACGGTGTATGTATGCCCTCAGGTTTTCATGTGCATGGCATTGATGTTTCCCATTATCAAGGAAACATAGACTGGAAAATGCTGACCCAGACCCGACAGGGAAAATTTCCTATTCATTTTGTCTTTATGAAAGCTTCGGAAGGAGGCGATTATGGGGACAAGGCTTTTAGCTCCAATTTTGATTCGGCGAAAACATATGGGTTTATCCGTGGGGCTTATCATTTTTACAATCCGAAGACAGATCCTGTCCGTCAGGCCGATTTTTTTATCAATTCCGTCAAGCTGGATTCAGGTGATCTTCCTCCTGTGCTCGATATTGAGAAGAGGGGAAAGGATGAGAATCAGCTCCGTCGTGACCTTAAACTGTGGCTTGACAAAATAGAACAGCACTACAAAGTGAAGCCTATTCTTTATACTTCTTATAAGTTTAAAACGCGTTATCTGAATGATTCGGTCTTCAATTCTTATCCTTACTGGATAGCTCATTATTATGTAGACTCGGTGGAATACAGGGGGGAGTGGAAATTCTGGCAGCATACGGATGTGGGTACGTTGCCGGGTATTCGTGAGAAGGTGGATTTGAATATTTTCAACGGTTCGTTGGAAGAATTGCAATTAATGACCATAAAGAAATAAGGGAACTGTGCCTGAGGTTCCGAAAACTTTGCTTATATTTGCTTTATGAACTTACTGCTCAATATTATTTGGCTGATTTGCGGCGGATTTCTGATCTGCGTGGAATATATTGTTTCCAGCCTGTTGCTGATGATCACTATCGTCGGCATTCCTTTCGGTTTCCAAACTTTGAAGTTGTCTATGCTGGCTCTTTGCCCTTTTGGGCGGGAAATACGCAGTTGTCCCGGTGATGGCGGATGTCTCAGTGTGTTGATGAATATCATCTGGATACTTGTAGGTGGAATCTGGATCAGCCTCTCTCATCTGGCATTCGGGGTGTTGCTTTGCATCACTGTCATCGGCATTCCATTCGGACTGCAACATTTCAAGCTGGCGGGCTTGGCACTTACTCCTTTCGGAAAGGAGATTGTATAAATATTGTATACCGATATGATCGTGTTGTCACTTTGGATAAAATGCAGCGTCCTACGTGCGTTTGTCACCACTTGATTCCGGTTCTAATTTTCAGGTAAGAAGAACAAAAGGACAAAAGAGAGAAAATCCGTTCTTTTGTCCTCGAATAAATCAATGTAAATCCTGTGTGATTGGTGGTAATCCTGTCTTTATCAAGTCCTTTTCATACTTAAAAATGGTATTATTTCATGATGAACTTCACAGCTGCCCAGTTGTTCTTTTCCCGATGGTGTACGAACTCCATTCCCAGACTTTCCGCTTTTTCGCGGATAAAAGGAATATCCTGCATATAAAATCCACTCATAAATATTTCTGAACCCGGATGCATACAGGCGGCATAATGAGGCAGGTCTGCCAGAAGAATATTCCGGTTGATATTGGCAATAATTACATCAAACGGCTTGCGACCTTTCAACAAGTTGGCATCCCCCAGTTCCACTGTAATGTTATGGATATGGTTCAGTGCAATGTTGTCTTTTGAATTGTTGACGCACCAGTCGTCAATGTCGATGGCTGTCACAGGATTGGCTCCTCGCATGGAGGCAAGGATGGCAAGAATAGAAGTGCCGCATCCCATATCCAAGACTGATTTTCCTTTCAGATCAGCTTCTAACATCTCGCTGATTATAGAGCTGGTCGTTTCATGGTGCCCTGTGCCGAAAGCCATTTGCGGGTTAATCAGAATTTCATACTCAGTTTTCGGAGTGTCTTTGTGGAACGTGCTGTGAATGCAGCAACGGTCACCTATGACGATGGGTTGAAAGAAGTTTTTCTCCCATTCTTCATTCCAGTTTTTGTCTTCGGCTTCCTTTATGGTGTATTCTATCCGGGTGTCAGGTAAAGGGAAGTTCACAACCATTTCTTTCAGTGCTTCCTCGTCAAAGAGAGTTTGCTGGATATAGGCCTGTATTCCCCCTTCACATTCTACAAAACTTTCAAATCCTATTTCTCCGGCCAATGCGGACACTACATCATTCACTGTCTCATTACAGGGATGTGTTGTAAAGGTTACTTCTAAATATTTCATATCTTTTCGTTTATTCTATCACTTTACGGAGCAATGCCTCCATCTCATTTTTGAAGATGCCCGCTTCATGCACTTTCACCCCGTCCACATAGAACGTGGGAACGTAATAATAGTCGTATTGGTCGGCTATATCAGGATGTTGGGTTTCTTCTATCATTTCTATTTCTATAGGTTGGAATTCAGGATATTCTGCTTTCAGTTCTTCAATATAGCGCAGTGCTTTTTTGCAGAACGGGCATCTTTCCTGATAAAATAATTTCACTGGTTTCATACGATTGTTGGTTTAAGGATGATGACAAAGATAATTTCTTTTCATTACTTTCACAAACAAACCTTCCGTCTTTTTGTTTCAGACTTGTGCTCTCATTGCAATGTTAGATGCAATTATGCCCTCATGCCCTCATTCGTGAGGTAATTTGTTTATAATGAACAGGTTATTTGTGATGGTAGCATAGAAGAGTATGAGGGCATTGCCCTCATACTTTCCTATGATAAAATAAATTATTTCAACTTTGTTACATGATATAGGGTACCTCTGGTACTAGTCTTTTTAGGAATGTTCAGTTTGCGGAGAATACGTCCAAACCAATTTATTTTATTGATAGACAGTTTGTCGCGTGTGTTCTCTTGAAGATAATTAAAAATATCCATGGCAGTCATCCATTCTCCCTCCTTTTCGTTGGTTGCAGAAGAAAAGTTACAATGGAATAAATGCTCCAAAGGTGATATTTGCTCAAATTCGCTGTTGCTTTGTCGTAAAACGGCCTCATCTTCGTCATTCAGCCAATAACGTTCGTTCTTATAAAGTAAATGCATGGCTTGCGCATAGAGTTGGCGGTAGTCTATGGTGACATTGGTATCAATGGGATCGGTCACTTCGATACAGATAAAGCGACGGCTTCCCGTGGGGTCGGTGAGCAAATCCTTCTGATTGCTGGTGCCGATGAATGAGGCATAGCGGCGTAATTCGCGCACGCTGGTTCCGTAAGGCTTGCGCAGATTGGCTGTCGGTTTTTGTAACAGATGTTTCAGAAAGCCTTGTTGATTTACGGTAATCTGGTCGAATTCGTCCAGGTTGATAAGGAAAAATCGTCCCAAGGCACGCTCCGCTTCCTGTTTGCTGCTGAAGTCCAGGCTGTCGGCATAGCCGAAACGGAGTTCGGGCGGCAGCAAGATACGGCAATAAGTGGATTTCCGGAATCCTTGCGAACCTACAAGTAAAGGTGAAGTGCTGTTTCCATGCTGGCGGTCCATCCCCCTCCAATGCGCCACCATGCCTAGAAACCAACGGTAAAAGAGTTCTTCCCAATGCGGATTGCCGCAAGGAACGAGCCGGGCAAGTGCGCGGATGCGGTCAGTACCGTCCCATCGGGGAAGGTCACACAAGTATTCTTCTACAGGATTGTAAAGCGGAACGAAATCGGAGGTGAGAAAGCGGTCTATATCCCGGTCCCACACTTGCAGCCCTTCTTTTAAGGCGCAGAGGGCGATGCTGTTGCGGGTACGTTTATCTAATGGCTTGAAATAGAAATGAACGGAGTCCCGTTGACGGTATTCCACCTCGTCCAGCACGGTGTTGAAGCGGAATTCATACCGTCTTTTCAAGAATTCCTCCAGCCGGAAGGTGGCTTCCTGCTCTTTACTGAAACCGCTTTTTTTACCGAAACCTTTCATTTCCCGGTATCCGTTGCCAAAAGCTGTACGGATGGTTTCTGTGTCCGTTGCGTGAAAATAGTGCATCAGCGTGCGCTGTACGGCTTCCTCTTCGGGGATGCCTGTTTTGAAGCATTGTTCTACCAGATGGGGCAGTAAAGGTTCCAGCCCGTCATCACGTTTCCAGTTTTCCATTTCGGCCAATGCTCTTTTCCGTGCCGACTGGTACATCTGGGCAAAAATCTGCATACTTTCGCAGCCGGGTGTCATTCGTTCCGGTGCGCTTTCGCTGTTTTGTTTCCGTTGCCGGAAAGTTTCCTCATCGGGCAGGGTAAGCGGTTGCTCTATGCAGAAAGGGGCGGACGAAGGGTTATAGTAAGGTTGTTCATCCACGGTCATGCGACAGCTTTGCATCAGGTCCGGTTCCTTCAGTGTGATGCCGAAAGGAAGCATGGGCTGGTAGCATGTCACCGCCAGCCGATAGGCGTGGGCATGAAACAGGAGGACTTCTTGTGTGGCAGTGGGCAAGCTGCCGTCAGTGCGTGCGAAGCGTACCCATATCTTTACGCTCCGTCCGCTTGAACCGCAGAAAGCGGCAAAGGTTTGTGGCAGTTGCTCTACTTGGCGTTTCACATATTCCACCTCATACAGGTCGGCGAGCCGGTTCACTTCCAGCTGCACCAGTCCGTTGTAATGTTTCATACGTTTCTCACCCTTTTGTTTGCGGGTATATTCTACGGCAGGATAGACACGCGGCAGTTTGTCGATGTGGACGTAGCGGGCGGACGATCCTGCCAGCCGGGGTAGTATTTCACGCAGTTCCGATATATGCCCTGCTTTGTTCTCTGTCTTTACTTTCTCGAAGAATGCGTCCGTATCGCATAGTGACAAGGCTTCTGTCCCCTGTTCTTCATCTTTTCTGATGAGTGTAATTTTCATATTTGTCTTTCGTTTGAATGTTTTTTGGTTTTATGTACCTCCCATGGAAAAGATGATGTTCTGTCGTGTGGAGAAGACTGCGTATTGCGAGTGTCTATGTGTGCATATTTTTAGTAAAGGTAAGGTTTCTTTCCGGATTCTGCAAGTGCTTTCCGGATTAAATGCCGCCTTTTTCTTTTTCCTTTCTTTCCTGTGTTTTTATTCTTAGTCTCAGTGCGTATTTCCCTGTTCCTTATTTGTTTTCTACCTTTTCTTTTCTTATTTTTGTATGTTTATAATTAGTTAGCCACCCTTGTGATTAAGTCTAGTCACAAGGGTGATTAAAGTTAACCACAAAGGTAGTTAAACTTAATCACGTCCGTGATTAACAGATATTGAAAGTTCATTAATAAAAGAAGAACAGTATGGCAATACTATTTGATTGGTACGAGAATCCCAAAACCTCTGAGCAACAAGGGGAAGAGAATATGTTGCATCCGCGTCTCCGGCTGAATGGGAAAGTAAGCACGGCCCAGCTCCGTGCCCGTATACAGAAATATTGTACATTGACGGAAACGGATGTAATAGCCGTGCTCGATGCGCTGTCACACGCCATGGGCGAGGAATTGGCGGAAGGCAGGCAGGTGCATCTGGACGGCATCGGCTTTTTCCGTCCCAATCTGGTGAGCACCGAGCCGGTAACCGAAAAGACGAAACGTAAAAATACAAAGGTAAGGCTTAAGGGGATTGTTTACCGCCCCGACCGATTATTGATGGATGAGGTGGGGAAGGTAAAGGTGCAGCGTACCCGGTTCTCGTTTCATTCCAGTAAACTGACCGATGAGGAGATTGACGCATTGCTGACGGAGTACTTCACAACCTGTGATTTTGTGCAGCGGAAAAGTTTCCAGCTTCTTTGCGGTATGACACAAAGCACGGCCAGCCGCCATTTACGCCGCTTGTGCGAGGAAGGAAAGCTGAAAAATGTGGGACTTCCCAAACAACCGGTTTATAAGCCGATAAATGGGTATTATGTTGTGAATGAATGATTTAAAGTGAGAGAAGCAAGAAATTAGGAGTGAGGGCATGAGGGCAATGCTCTCACTTTTTAGCATGCCCTCACTGTGGGTAGTGGTTTAATAATGAGTAGGTTATGGCTTTTAGTGAGGGCATGAGGGTATAAGTGGGTGCAACTTATTATAAAAAGTTGTTTTACCACCAGATTTGTTTACCATCAACGTATGTGAACGGACGTTCTTCTGTTTTCCGTGTGTGTGCAGAAATAGATAAAATAGTTGAAGTCCGTTACTAAAATAGGGAAATCCCTACCAACTAATAGGGATTTTCTTTGTTATGAACTGAAACCTCTGGCTATCTTTGCACTAGAAAAAGTAGATAGAATAACAAATAAAACAGGTACGAGTATGAAAAAGATTGTATTAACTTCGCTTATGATGGTGTGCTTGCCTTATTGGGCAATGTCACAAAGCGTTGATGACGACCTTTATTTCATCCCTAAGAAAAAAGCTGAAAAGAAAGAGGAGGTTAAGCAAGAGGTGAAAGTGGTGGTTCCGCAGAAGCAGAACACGACTACCGTTTACGCAGCCCCCGGTTCTACAGTGGTGGTGAAGGATGTGAAAGGAAAAGTGCGCGATGTGGATGAGTATAATCGTCGTTATACTTCACGAGATAATAACTTCTCGATGGAGAATGATACCTTGTATATTGAGGAGAAACCTTTGAATGAGAGAGGAGAATGGGTTAATGGTTTTGAGGGTTCTCAAGACGATTATGAATACGCGATGCGTATCGTCCGTTTCCGTAATCCCCGTTACGCCATTCCGGTAAGCAGTCCGCTCTATTGGGATGTGGTTTACGGTTTGCCTTCATGGGATTGGAATGTATATGATGACGGATTGTATGCATACGTTTTTCCCACTTACACGAACCGCTTGTGGTGGGATTGGCGTTGGAATTATCCATATGGCGCCAGCTGGGGATTCAGTTGGGGATGGAGTTCGCCGTGGTACTACAATAGCTGGTACTATCCCGGTTATTGGGGTGGCGGCTACTGGGGTGGCTATTGGGGCTACCATTATCACCATCACCATTATTATCCGCATTACTTCGGTCACGGTTGGGGTGGTGGCTACTGGGGAGGTAGTCATGGATGGTATGGCTCAAGCAGACGTAATCCGGGGATACATGCCGGAAGATACACCAACAGCTATGGCTCTTCACGCCCAAGCCGGAATAATTACGTGAATAGTTATGATAGGAATAGTCGTAATTCATACGTAGGAAATTCCAGACAAAATGTCCGTAATAGTGCTAATAGCTATCGTACCGCAACACGTAACGGATCTTCATCAGGAAGAGTGGTTTCGGGATCTGACGGTGTAAATTCGGTTCGTCCTAATAGAAGCGCTATCAGAACCCGTACAGGAGCAACTCTTTCACCAAGTCAGGCAGCAGGAGTTCGTCCGGGTAATTCGTATTCACGTCCGACAGAAGGAAGGGGTTCTTCCTATACCAGACCAAGCAGTACTCGGAGCAGTGTGGGAAATGCAGCAGGATCTGCTTATCAGAGAACAGGGGCTGCAAGTCGTGGCGCTTATCGTAACAATAGTGGCGTTTCGAATTCTCGTAGCAGTTCATACTCTCGTAGCAGTAGTCCTTCTCGTAATAGTTCGTCTAACTCTTACCGTAGTAGTGGAACTTCTTCTTCCCGTAGTAGTTTTTCTAGTGGCGGTGGTGCTTCTCGCAGTTCCGGTGGCGGTGTTTCCCGTTCAAGTGGTGGCGGCAGATCGCGTACCAGATAAGTAGCAGATTAAACCAGACTGTTGTATTTAATAGAATTGATGTATGAAAAATAAAGTAATAGTAACCGCTTGTACGTTGCTGGCAATGGCAACGGCAAGCGCACAAAATGCTTATGATGCGGAAAAGTTGCTGGGGAATGACTTGAATGGAACAGCACGATTTGTTGGTATGGGTGGTGCCATGGGAGCTTTGGGAGGTGATATATCTGTCATGAGTTCCAACCCTGCGGGTATCGGCATTTTTCGTAGTAATGACGTGTCCGTTTCTTTTGGTTTTAATAATACTTCGACAAAGAGTAACTTTAGTGGCGTGTCAATGAATGAAGACAAAACGCGCGCTTCATTTGACCAGATTGGATTTGTTTATAGCAATAAGATAGGCAACAATACTTCTTTGCGTTTTGTGAATTTCGGATTCAATTACCATAAAAGTAAAAACTTCAACCGCCTTTTCTCTATGGGAGGGGCGTTGGATAATATGTCACAAAGCTTCCAGCTGGCTCAGGAAATGGAACGATATGGATTGACGGAAAGCGAGTTTAATGACATACTGGATGCGAAGAATCCTTATACCAAATATTGGAACCAGTTACCTGTTTTAGGAGTAATGGGGGTGAGAACCGGTGTGGTTGACTGGTTTAATGATCCTGAAAAAAACATTCATGCTCCATGGGGTTGGAATGGTTTTAACAATAACTTCTTTAGTAAGGAAACAGGAGGTATCAGTCAATATGATTTTAATGTTTCATTCAATATTGAAGATAGGGTCTATTTAGGAGCTACCTTGGGGGTCTATGATGTGAATTATGATCGTTATACTTCTTATACGGAAAATTTGAATGATGATAACGGTGCGGATAATGGGGGGTATACATTGGATAATTATTATAGACTGGAAGGAACTGGTATGGATTTGAAGTTGGGGGTTATTGTACGTCCTATAGAAAGTTCTCCTTTCCGTTTGGGATTTGCCGTTCACACGCCTACATGGTATGATTTAAGAGAAAGCTATAATGCCACTTTATCTTCTGATATTTTAGCTTATGAAAAACCCTATATCCAGACATTGAGTGATTTTCTGGTAACTCCGGAGTTTGATTATTTGACCTATGATTATAATCTTACTACTCCGTGGAAATTTAATGTCAGCGCGGGTACTACTTTTGCGGGTGCGGTGGCAGTAGGTGCGGAATATGAATATCAGGATTATTCTTCCAGTAAGCTGAAGGATGTGGATGGTTATGAATTGGGAGATCAGCCTAGCGTTGAGAATTATCTGAAAGGTGTCCATACTTTCCGTATAGGAATGGAAACGCGGATCATACCTGAGTTTAGCATCCGTGCAGGGTATAATTATTCTTCGGCTGCATTTTCAAAAGATGCTTATAGTGCCTTGTCTTTATATAGCACGCGTACTGATTTTAATAATACGGAGTCTAAGAATACCTTTACGTTTGGTCTTGGATACCGTGGCAGTGTAATTTATGCGGATTTGGCATATAAATATGATATGTATAAATCAAACTTTTATGCTTTTGATGATATAGATCTTCCGGCAACTAAAGTGGACAATGAACGGCATCAGTTGCTTTTGACTGTCGGTGCTCGTTTCTAAGAATTAATTGTGAGTCTAATATAATTAACTTGTGATATACCGGGAATGCTTTATTGCTTTCCGGTATATTTTTTGCTAATGTTTCATCCTGGTTTTCAAACAAAAGGGTTATCTTTGTAAAAAGAGGTTTTTATGGAACAGAAAGATAAATACATACGGTTTGATTGGGCAATCAAGCGTCTTTTACGCAACAAAGCCAATTTTGGTGTCCTAGAAGGTTTTCTTACCGTACTTTTGGGTGAGAAGATTCAAATCATGGAAATCCTTGAGAGCGAAGGTAACCAGCAACGGGAGGATGATAAGTTCAACCGGGTAGATATTAAAGCCCGTAATAGCAAGGATGAAATAATACTAGTGGAAGTGCAGAATACGCGGGAGTTATATTATCTTGAACGAATACTTTATGGAGTGGCAAAAGCAATAACCGAACATATAGATTTAGGTGGAATTTATGCAAATGTCAAGAAAGTGTATTCTATCAGTATTCTTTATTTTGATATTGGCCAAGGAAATGATTACCTCTACCATGGTCAGAATACATTCCTCGGTGTCCATACTGGTGACTGTTTGAAAGTAACCACTAAAGAACAAGGGGCTATTATCCGCAAATTGCCTGCCGAAATATTTCCTGAATATTTTCTTATTCGTGTGAATGAGTTTAATAAAGTGGCG
>OIQI01000095.1_pt1 | contig 28916 bp, 29 predicted proteins | sample 1585911 | NCBI WGS metagenome assembly OIQI01 (sample SAMN02675049, study PRJEB24791) | human gut metagenome, SKBSTL061 | isolation source: stool | host: Homo sapiens | place: USA
GGCTCTGCCGCTTGGCTTGTCCAAGTAACCGGCTCTGCCGCTTGGCTTGTCCAAGTAACCGGCTCTGCCGCTTGGCTTGTCCAAGTAACCGGCTCTGCCGCTTGGCTTGTCCAAGAACTTTTTGTTGACCAGGCACTTAAAAAGTTTAATTTATAATAGTGTTGCGGAATTAAGGATAAGTAATTAAATATAAATCGTTTAAAGAAGACTAAATAATAATGAATATGAAAAAACTCCTATTCTCTATTTTACTGTTTCTGTCAATTACGAGCACTGTTGATGGGCAGGAAATGTACTCGTATTCAATAGATAATCCTTCTGATGAGTTGTTGAAAAAGTCCGATAGCGGTCTATTATCGAAGCAACAAGCGATTTTTGATATAGCGTCACTCGTTTTCAGTATCGGCGAAATACACCCTGATATGTTTTCAGTTTGCAAGCAAGGAGACTTCTTTAAAATGCTGAATGATATAGAAGAAAAACTCCCTGACTCATTGACAACACTGAAATTGTATCAACTTATACAACCATTGGTAGTGAAAATCGGTGATGGACATACGTCTTTGTTCTATCCTCTGAATGACGCGTTCAAGAAAGATACTCCACGAATTCCCCTTTCTTTCAGAGTAATGCCAAACAATGATATTACTGTTTTGTTCTCAATAGATGACAAAATTCCTGAAGGAGCACGGATTATTAAAATAAATGGGGTCTCTGATAGTCAGATGTTTGAAAAGATGCTTGACTATGTAAGTGGAGAGTCTATGGCCTACAAGATGCAGAAAGTGCGTAATGATTTTGCTGCTTTTTTCTTCATGCTCTATTCTGCCGATAGTTATAATATAGAGTATCTGAAGCCAGGGGAAAAGGAATCGTTCCATATTACACTGACCCCATGCCCTAACCATGAACTGTTCGCATTGAAAAAGAAAAAGCAGAAGGAAAGCACAAAGGACGAAGAAAAAGAAATATATAGTTTCAGAATAATGCCTAAAGAGAATGTGGCAATAATGGATTTTCGGAGCTTTTCTGATGAAGAGAGAATGAAAGTCTTTGCTGATTCTATGTTTACTACATTACGTAATAACAACATTACTAACCTGATAATAGATATTACGGAAAACGGAGGTGGTAATTCGCGGGTAGGAGATGTGCTGCTTCGTTATATTTCACCTAAACCTTTTTCTCAGTTTGGAAAGTATTTGGTGAGGGTAACGCCAACCTCTCAAGTACTTATGAAGGAAAAAGTAAATATTGGTTGGTATTCCGGAGAAGTACGAGATGATGAAATGAAAGTACCTCTGAGCGACAAGGAAGGGCATTTTAAAGGTAATGTTTATTTGTTGACGAGTAGCAATACGTTCTCTTCTGCGAGTTCTTTTGCTTGGACTTTCAAAGAGTTTGGTATGGGGACGGTCGTTGGAGAGGAAACCGGAGGAATGAATGTGTGTTTCGGTGACATACTTGAATATAAGTTGCCAATATCCGGTCTGAATGCTTTTGTATCATATAAACGTTTCTGGCAGTATGGAGCAGACGAAAAGGATATTCATGGCACCATTCCGGATTACAAGGTCGCAAAGCACGAAGCATTGTCAAAGGCACTTTCACTTTGCACGAAACATTAACGTGTTCGGCTCTATATTATTTTCGTTCGATGCCAATAAACATACATTCTGAGACCTCTGCAAAACCTTCTCTTCCTCTCATAAATTCACTTATAACCACATTAAATCTAAAAATAAAGCCTATCTAAGGATCAAAAGGGCTTATATACCCCCTATTTAATATATATTTCTCCCTTATTTGAGAGAATTGGACACAATTATCCCAGGAGTTCGATAAAGATTGTATGCAACAGCCTCCATAATATGTTGCGCATGTGTCTTTGCCAATCCCACATATCTTGCCACTCCTGCACGAAACCATCTATGCATGGAACCAAAAGTACGCTCAACTCTGTATCTAATCTTACTGATGCTAACATTGATACGTTGCTCCCTTTCTGTAATCTTCTTGCCTCTAACCCCTTTGTGCATGATTCTGCTCTTGAGCTTCATCCGAGTAAGTACTTCCTTGTTCTCTGAAGAGTTATAGCCTTTATCGGCATAGACAGGTGTTCTAACAGGAAGATTGGCTTTCTGTAAAGGGGTTTCAAGATGTTTGATGTCACTTTCGTTGGCGGCAGTTGTTTCCTCAGCCAAAATCAAACCATTCTCGTCAGTCACAGTATGTCGCTTATAACCAAAGTGAAGTTTGCCCATCTTCTTAATCCATCTTGCATCTCCATCAACGTTTGGCTTAACAACTTCCTTGACCATTGCTTTTTCTGAACTATCACGACTGTCTGCTTCATTACGGTCTTCCACTACTTCATACTCCTTGCGTCCACGCGGACGGCGTGGAGTATCGGTAATGCTCGCATCGATAATAGCACCACGCTTAACGATGACACCTTTAGACTCAAGTTGCCGATTGATTTCATTGAGAACCATATCATAAAGTTCTGCTTCCACCAACGTGTTGCGAAAGCGGCAAACTGTAGTACTGTCGGGAGCAGTATCTTCTAAACCCAAGCCAACAAACCGACTGAAAGAAAGACGATCGTTTACTTGTTCCTCTACCTCACCGTCACTAAGACCATACCATGTGCGAAGAAGTTCTATCTTGAATAAAATCAAGCTGTCATAACTTGGACGACCTGTTGATTTATAACCTTTGGTATAAGCGATTTCTATGATACCACGGATAGGTGTCCAATCGATTAATTTATCTATTTGGGAAAAGAAGGTCTGCTTGACCTTACGCTGACCGAGAACGACATCGGCAAAACTGGGAGAAGAAAGAGTTTGTTTCATACCATAAAGGTACAAAAAAAAATAATGTAATGAGCAAATTTTAGGATAAGAGTTTTGCAGAGGTCTCGTTCTGTCATTTCGTTCCACAGTTAAAAAAATACCAATTTTTGGGTATTGCCTACATCGCGAGAAACCGATACCTTTGCCGCCATATTATGATAATAAGAAACAAAACAGATAAAACAGGTTTCGTTTTGCTAAAATTTTACTCCTTATTAATATATATGGCACTCCTGCTAATGGCCATGCCGGCGGGTGCTCAAGTCACGGCAAGGGCGCGGGTGACCGACAGACTGACGGGAGAACCTCTACCGGGGGCGTGGATAAGAGTGGCAGGCAGTTCGCGGAATGCCGTTGTGGCCGATGCCGAAGGCTTCTTCACGCTACACACCGACAGTGCAACGACCGATATCATAATATCTTTCTTGGGCTACAACGAACAGAAAGAAAGACTTAGAAACAATGCCACATATCGCCTCACGCCATCTACCACAATGCTGAAAGAGGTGGTGGTGACGGCAACAGAGCGACGTGGACTCACCTCGTCGTCGGTAATCGGAAAGCAGGCCATGAAGCATCTGCAACCATCGAGCATGAGTGACCTTATGGAACTGTTGCCGGGAGGGATGGCGAGCGACCCGAACCTGACCTCGCCCAACATAATAAAACTACGAGAAACAGGACGACCGACCGGGAAATACAACACATCATCGCTGGGAACAAGTTTCGTGATAGACGGTGCACCGATGTCAACAAACGCCGATATGCAGCATGCCAACGGAGCGTGGGACAGTAAAACTACCAGCCGTGACTTCACCAATTCGGGAGTGGATATGCGCTCCATATCTACCGATGACGTGGAACAGGTGGAAGTGGTGCGAGGTATTCCGGGCGTGGAGTATGGCGACCTGACCAGCGGACTTGTGAAAGTGAAACGCCGTAGGGGAGGGCATGGTCTGCAAGCGCGTTTCAAGGCCGACATGGAGAGCAAACTGCTGCATGTGTCGAAAGGCTTGGAATGGGGAGAAAAGCGGTGGACTCTGAACCTGAGTGCCGACTGGCTGAAAGCCAATGGCGACCCACGCAACGTGTTGGAGACATACCAACGACTGTCGTTCTCGGTTCGCGGAGGTCACCAATGGCAGTCTCGGCGCAGGCAATGGAGCGCGACTCTTAACCTCGATTATTCCGGTTCGTTCGACGATGACGAGATAGACCCGGAACTGAACTATGGCGGTGTGGACTCGTATAAGAGCGACCGAAACCGCTGGGCGGCAAATTTCAGTCTGAGACAGGACAGCCGCAGCGAGGACGACTGGTGGCGTTCGGCGGAACTATTGGCATCGGTGAATTTCGAGAAGAACATACTTGACAGGCAGCGTCTGGTGCAGATAGACCACGGTCAGCCTGCCGCAGTCACCCGCGAAGAGGGCGAAAGCAAAGCAGTAATTATCTATCCGTACAAATATACGGGGCGGCATAAGGTCGATGGACGGCCTATAGGCATCTTCGTGAAGGCTCAAGCCGACTTCTCATTGCCTTCATCGTGGATGAGCAACCGTCTGAAAGCGGGTGTTGACTGGCAATACGACAAGAACCTTGGCAAGGGACAGTTGTTCGACCCGATGTTCCCGCTATACGTGGGATTGTCAACAAGGCAACGTAAATACCGTGACGTGCCTGCCGAGGTGCAGTTGTCGGGCTTTGCCGAGGCAGACATTACCATTCCCATGGGTCGTCACCAACTGCAGTTGGTGGCCGGTCTGCGCAATTCTTCTATGATGAACCTCAGCAGCCGTTACGACCTTTGCGGCAAGGTTTATGCAGATCCGAGAATCAACGCAGGCTGGAGTCTGCCCCCAATATCATTGGGAGGGGCACCGCTGAACCTGCAACTGCGGGGAGGTTGGGGCAAGCATACAAAGATGCCAACTATCAACCAACTATACCCCGAAACCTTATTCATAGACATGGTGGAGATGAACTATTGGCACGAGAAGCGCGAACTGCGCTCCGTGTGGCTGCAAACATATATAAAAGACCCTACCAATTATCATCTTCATGCGGCTCGTAACAACAAATGGGAGATGAGCATCGATGCTTCATGGCGAGGCCATCGGCTTATCGTGACATACTTCGAGGAGGATATGAAGTCGGGATTCCGTCCGATGACCGACTATCATTCGTATGCCTACAAATGGTATGACACGTCAGGTATAGACCACAACTCCATTACCACCGCACCCGACCCGCACACTCTTCCCTACGAGGTGAGGCACTCATTGCGCAGCACCGGGCAGACCGGTAACGGCAGTAGGACGCAGAAACGAGGCGTGGAATACACCTACTCGTCACCGCGCTGGCCGCTGCTGGCCACCCGACTTACCGTGACAGGAGCGTGGCTGAAGTCGCAATACCGCAACTCGATGGTGGTGCAGGAACATGTGTCGCGCACGGTGGGAGGACGCAATATTGAGTTGGTGGGTTTCTACAATGACGACGACGGATATATACGTGAAATGTGGAACACTAATTTTACATTCGATACCGACGTGCCACGACTGGCATTGGGATTCTCGGTATCGGCGCAGTGTATGTGGTACACTGCCCGAGAGTACATGCACAAGGAAGCCAGACCGTTGAGTTATATGACCGCCGATGGTTCGTTGCACCCCTTTACCGATGCCGATGCCACCGACATAGAACGTCAGTTCCTCGTGCGTACATATAATAGTGGTATCGAGAAGCGACAGACGGTGCCCTTCTACATGAACCTTAATCTCAAGGCAACGAAACGATTGCTTGCCGACCATTTGATGGTGGCACTCTTCGTGAACAAGATATTCGACCTTCATCCTGACTATACGCGCAACAACTATACCACTCGCAGGTATGTGACGCCGTACTTCGGACTTGAAATAAACTTCAATTTATAATTCTAACAATTAATTTTATGATCAAAACATTTACCCGATTTGCACTCTGTGCAATCACAGCCTTTGCAGCAAACAATGCAATGGCTTTCGACTTCCAGGCCGGTAATGTGTTCTACAACATCATCGGCGGTAACAACGTTGAGGTGACTTACGCCACCGATAAATACAACTCGTATACAGGAAACGTAACACTGCCTGCCAAGGTGACCAACAACGGAACCACTTATAACGTTACCGCAATCGGCAAGAAAGCGTTCTTCGGTTCTAAGACAGTGACCAACGTGCGTATTCCTTCATCGGTTACATTCATCAACGAGGAGGCTTTCAAGGAGTGTGGAAATCTCACCACAGCCTACATGGCAGAGCCGGCAGAACTGTCGGAGAACTCATTCGAGTTCGCAAACGTTACTCTCTACGTTCCCGAACTGATGAAACAGGGCTTCCTTGACGAAGACTTCTACCACCGCTTCAAGGATATCATAGAGACGGCAGAGTTTGATGTGCCAGTAGGTTCACAGACTCTCGTCATCAGCGAGATATTCTTCACCGGTACTACAACACCCGAAGGAAAGCAATATAGCGACGACCAATACGTGAAAATCGGTAACAACAGCAACGAGACCCTATATCTTGACGGCTACGCTTTTGCCGAGACAGCATTCATGTCGGTGGACAAACAGGACTACACTCCAAATATAATGTCAGACACAACGACAATAGAGGCAATCTATGTTTTCCCCGGCAACGGACATGATTACCCCATCGCACCGGGCGAGGAGGTGCTGATTGCAGTGAATGCCATAAACCATAAGGAGGTGAACCCTAAGTCGTTCGACCTCTCAAATGCAAACTTCGAGTTCTACGATGAGTCTGAAAATCCTGATTTCCAGGATTCTGACAACCCAAATGTGACAAACATGGTGAACTGGTATGATTACAGTAAGTCATACTGGTGCATGCACAACCGTGGCTTCAAGTCGTATGTCCTGGCAAAACCGGAGGTAAACATGAATGAGTATGTAAGCGATTACAAATATACATACACATATATTTTCAGTTTTAACGGCAACTCATACCCTATGAGCGGTGATGGATATAAACTTCCAAACTCATGGATTACAGACGCAGTGGGACTCAGCGTTGCTTCGGAATGGCAGTGGAACGTATTTGCTCCGACAATCGACTCAGGATGGGCACACTGCGGTAGCGTTGACCATGACAAGACAAGATACGGTCTTTCGGTGATTCGTAAGAAGGACGAGCAGGGCAAATGGATTGATACCAACAACTCTTCAGAGGACTTCATATCTGATGCCATTGCATCAATGCTTAATGGTACCACCGGTATCGACAACGTAAGAAACAATGACACAAAGGCAATGAGAGTATATCGCATCGACGGTGTACGTGTGAACGGTGTCAGCAAGCCGGGTCTTTACATCATCAATGGCCGCAAGGTGCTGGTGAAGTGATGCGGGAAAGAATCCTAAGCATATAGCATGATATTGAAAAGAAACATATCAGCAGTAATCTTATGTCTCTGGCTCACGGCTCTGTTCAATGCCTGTGAGCCGGAGCATAACGATGATGTGACGACATCTGTGCAGGTGACATTGGCCGCACCTGACACCATCGAGGTGCTGCAAGCAAAGGGAACGGTGTCGATGCAGTGCCTTACTAACAAATTCACATGGACCGAAGACCGGTGGGACAGCATCAGCGTGATATTCCCGGAGGTGATGCGCGGACCGTATAACATAACGGTCGATGGTAAAGTGGCAGTGAAAATAAATGGCGGGCGACGCAAGGTATATCGCTTCCGCGCAGCAAACAGTTACGTGGAGGTGCTCGACAAACCGTCAAAAGTGAAAATGGACATACAGTTATTCAAATGACAACACGATATCTATGCCTTGCATTACTCGTCACTGCCGTCATTCCGGCAAGTTCTTCGGTTGTCGGGGAACAGGTTTTCGGAGTGGCCGACTCGGTTGTTTGCAGTCCCGAAAATTCCGCAGAACATCACAACCTTTTCATTAATACACAAAACTCATGGTTCCATAACCCTGCGCTTCATTTCGACGACTATGGCTCAACATACGGAAACTTGGGCATATATGCCGACAAACGACGTGAGGACGAGGCTTTCGTGATGCAGGAAGGAAATGCTCTATACAACATTGGCATAAGGGCGGCAAGTTACCGAAGACTCTATGGCAAAGACAATGCCGCCGAACGGTTGCGCCGTTCGATGACGGTGGTATGGGGCGAGGCATCTTATCAGAATGGTCGTCGTGACAATGTGGAATGGAATACGTCATCAGACTGGAACACCATTTATCCTTATGTGCTGGCCGATACCATACGCAGTGACCGCAACACCGAGCGTTATGCCTTTAAAGGTGGGTGTGCAACGCGGTTCGGACAATGGACGATAGGCGAGGAATTGACATTCAGGGCAGAGCACGAATGGAGTGTAAACGATCCGCGAATGCGTGGAATAGTGACCGACCTGAATGCCCGAATCGGAATAAGTCGCAGCATAATGAACCACATTCTGGCACTTGGAACAACGCTGAAACTATACAAACAGACAAACTCTGTTGAGTTTTTCCGTGAGGAAGGGACTGTTCCCGAATATCAGATGTCAGGACTTGGCAACTGGTATGAGCGTTTTTCGGGCACGAACAACAAGGCATATTACAAGGCGACAGGCTGCGGAACAGACTTCGCCATAAGACCCGCAGCGAGGAAAGGGGGCGTGATACTCACGGCAAGTTACGAATATACACCTTACAGACGCATACTGTCGAGCCTCAATGCCCTGCCCATCAGCCGTCTTTATGTCACCCGATGGCAAGCGAGGGTGGGATGGAAGAGCATGATGAAAGGCTCGTCCATGAGCCAGACCGGTATGGCCTTATGGCTCGGAATGAAAGGTGAGAAACGACGAGGAGACGAAATTATAGGCGGAGAATCTATCGCCAACGAGTATGTCGTGCGTGGTTATCTTACGATGTATGGCAACCGTTTCACCGACATTCATCTCGGAACAATGGCAAACATCGCGTTTGGGAGCAACCATATACTCGCCCTTATCATTCAAGGAGGGCATCAACGCCACTCTTCATCGTATGCCTATCCGCACAGCGAACTCAACTTCGGCCGTAATCATTTCGGTGCAACGCTGCAATGGCAGGCAAAAGGCAGACGCTGGCTCGTGGTAGCAGACGTGGAAGGCAGGTATGATAAGAATGTTTCAGGGTCGTTCACAACAACCACAGATTATTCTTATACCTCATCCCTGAAAGACAATGTGGCGACAGCAAAGAAAAGAATGACAGAGCGATGCGTGGCACATGCGCTGGCTTCCTACACCCAACTTTCATTCGGATTGCACGCAGAATGGATGCCGAAGTTCATGAACGGAATGGGATTTTTTGCCGAAACACGCACAGAATATAGGAAAAACGACGTGGGAGGCAGCAACAACGGCTACGCACTGCATGCCTCAATGGGAATAACTTTTTAAAACAACAAAATAAGCATTATGAAAAAACTACTTTTATTGCTTGCCGTAGCAACGGCCACGCTGACCGCAAAGGCACAGCAATTGCCACAAGACCCGACCATATGTAAGGGTAAATTGGCGAACGGATTGACATATTACATACGCCACAACAAGCAGACGGCCAACGTGGCCGACTTCTATATCGCGCAACGAGTGGGCTCGATACTCGAAGAACCGCGACAAAGAGGACTGGCACACTTCCTCGAGCACATGGCCTTCAATGGCACGGAGCACTTTCCGGGGGCTGAGAAAGGCGGACTGAGGGAGTGGTGCGAGCGCAAAGGAATAAAGTTCGGAGCCAATCTTAACGCATATACCAGCGTGGACGAAACGGTGTATAACATATCTGCCGCGCCTGTGGATAAGGCCGGAGTGGCCGACACATGCCTGCTGATACTGCACGACTGGAGTCACTCGTTGTTGCTCCGCGACGACGAGATTGACAAAGAGCGAGGTGTGATACACGAGGAATGGCGCACACGGCGAGCAGGAATGGCAATGCAACGCTTGATGGAAGAGGCGCAGCCGGTGATATATAAAGGTACGAAATATGAGGACTGTCTGCCGATAGGGTCAATGGATGTGGTGGATAACTTCCCATATCAAGACCTCCGCGACTACTACCACAAATGGTATCGACCCGACTTGCAGGCCGTAATCGTGGTTGGCGACATAGACGTTGACATGATAGAGAAGAAAATAAAAGAACTCTTCTCGCCCATTCCGATGCCTGAGAACCCCGCAGAGCGCGTGTATTATCCCGTGAACGACAACGAGAAGATGATTGTTTTCCGTAAACAGGATGCCGAACAACCCATAACGCTCTTCACGCTCTACATGAAGCGCGATGTGACACCGCGCGAAGAACGCAACACCGAGGCTTACTACCGCGATGGTTATCTCACAGACATAGTGAAGCATGCGCTCAACGAGCGTCTGCAGGAACTGACCGAGCAGGTTGTCCCGCCTTTTATGTCGGCATCATTGCGCGATGGTTCGTTCTTCCTCTCTAAGAGCAAGGACGCAACAAACGGCTTCGTATCGTGCAAACAAGACAACGTGATAGGTGGAATAACGGCATTGGTGGCAGAAATGGAGCGTGCACGCCAGCATGGTTTCACACAAAGCGAGATGGACAGGGCTAAGGCCGAACTGATGAGATGGGCGGAAAATACTTATGCCGAGCGCAACAAAGAGCGCAACGGTAGATATGTGAGACGCTGCCTCAGCAACTTCACCAACGGCGAACCACTGCTCTCGCCCGAACAGGAACTGCAAATCGTGAAGCGTCTCGATAAGAGTGTGACAGTGGAAGATGTCAACCGAATGGTGCTTGAGATGATAAGCGACAAGAATCAGGTGGTAACGCTGTACGGCCCGGACAAAGATGGCTTCGTTCTTCCTACTGAAGAGGAGATAGAGACTGCCGTACTCGCAGCACAGGCAAAGAAATATGATGCACCGAAAGAGGAGCGAGTACCGACAAAACTGATGACAAAACTGCCGAAAAGCGGAAAGATAGTGTCAGAGAAAGAGGTGAGCAACGGTTATCGCGAGTTCGTTCTGTCTAACGGCATGCGTGTATATGCCCGTAGCACCGACTTCGAGGCAGACAACATCTCCATGAAACTGTTTTCTTTGGGTGGTCGCAATGTCTATCCGGACAGCGACGTTCCGTCGATGCAATACTTGGAGTCGGTTATAGAAAGTTCCGGCGTGGCAGACTTCAGCGAGCGTGTTCTCGACAAGATGCTTGCCGGGAAACAGGCCGACGTGAGACCTTTCGTGGCCGATAATACGGAGGGTATGAGGGGTTCGAGCAGCATAAAAGACTTCGAGACAATGCTCCAACTCACTCACTTGTATTTCACTGCTCCGCGACGCGACGATGCTGCGTTCATGAGTTTGATGAATAGGCAGGCTTCGTTCCTCGCCAACCGCGATGCCAACCCGAGCGTGCAGTATAACGACTCCGTTGTAAGCATTCTCTATGGCAACCACCCTCGACAGATTCCCATGAGGAAAGAGGATCTCGAAAAAGTGAGTCACGACCGCATAATGCAGATTTACAGTGAACGGTTTGCCAACGCCGGTGACTTCTGTATGATACTGACGGGCAATATCGAGATGAAGAAACTGCGCCCGCTGCTGTGCCGTTATCTTGCTTCACTGCCGGCAAACGACACCCGCGAGCAACTCATAGACCGCGGAGTGAACATACGTAAGGTGAACGAAACGCATGTATTCACAAAGCAGCAGGCCACGCCCTCGGCTCTTACAAATATCTATCTGACGGCTCCGATGGAATATAGCGCAGACAACGACATGCGCATCGACGTGCTCTGTCAGTTGATGAGAATGGTATATACCGAGAAAGTTCGTGAGGAGAAAGGTGGTACATACGGTGTCAGCATACGAGGTTCGATGCAGCAATTCCCTACAAACGAGGCTTTCGTGCACATCAATTTCCGCACCGACCCGGAGAAATATGACGACCTGATTCCCATCATCTATGAGCAACTGTATGCTATGGCTGCCAACGGCCCGGACGAAAAGGATTTGCAGAAAGTAAAGGAATATGAACTGAAAACCTACGGACAAGCCAAAGTAATGAATGGTTATTGGGAAGACGTGAAATACAACGAACTGCGTTACGGCATCGATTCAGACCGCGACTACTGCAAACGCATAGAGGCACTGACAACCGAAGACATACGACTATTGTGCCGCCAACTCATGGCGAGCAACCGTTGCATACAGGTAACAATGCTTCCGGAATAATCGTTCCGTAACTTTAAATTGTGTAATAGGATATAAAGCATAAAACAAATTGGGCGAAATTGGTCAGCAATTTCGCCCAATTTGCTTTTCAATTTCGCCCAATTTGCGTGGCAATTTAGGCTATTTTGAAGAGGAGAGGGGGATTTTTAGGAGTACCTCAAATCCGCAACTAAGCCCTTGAACGTCCTTATTGCGTTTACACGTCCTCTCATTGCTGAATTTGCAGATAATTTGAACTTGAAGCACCCACTTCTGCCTACAATAACCCCTTACACCACAATGTGACTTGAGGCAATACACAATATCATTCCCATAAGTTGTAGGCATTATCCAAAATCAGTCTGGAAAACATCTGCGTAAGCATTGTTACAGGTATAGATATTCAGCACATACCGCCTTGATGTCCTGATCCACTTGGCTGGTACAGAGATAAACCTGAAGACAAACGCTTTTATGCGACTTGTTGCATTGAGTCCGAACTTCTTTACGTCAAGTCTTTGAATAATGGCCTTGTAAAAGTTACGGATTATACCGACTATCAAATCGCCAATAACCGCCACGCCAGGGCGATAACCAAGGAACTTCTTGTATGTAGGCTTTGCATCATACTTCTCAGTCTCCATGAACAGATGGTCGAAATCAACATCATACATCTCACCCTCTTTCAGTTGGCCGGATGCAAACATACAATTGAGTAGTAAAGTATTGAGAGTGTCAGCCGTATTGAAATCGTAGTTCTTACCCGTATCTGATGTGTATGAAATGTTTTCTTGCGTCAGCTCCTTTATCGCTCTGAGGATAGTGTCAGAGCTACAAGTGCGAAGTGTCGGATGAAGCGAGAGATGGTTCATCAAATGAGTAGTGACATCCTCAACACATGAGCCGCCACAGAAGTAGATACTCATGAGAGAACGTTTTCGTTAAGCCAGATGAGCAGAGTTAAGCTTGCTTGAACTCTGCCATGGCGAGAAAACGAAGGATAAAATCCAACGGATTATTTCGCTGTACTGATAACCGAACGATCTACACCTTAGACCGAGGGTTGAGTCGATTACAGATGACAATGTGGAGTCAAATTGCTCATCAGGTAGGGCGGAAGGATTTCGAGGAATTTGGACGACGCATAGGGTTGGGCAATAAATTGATAAAGCGTGAGCTTGATGAGTTTGTCAAAGAGAAACCATTGGTGCAAGTATTGATAGACCGTTCCTTTTTATCGGAAGAACTGAAAAAGTAATATAGGATGTCTATGGGGTACAGGTGTAAGATGCTTTCTTTCTGATGAAGGGCGGATAAAGCATTCTTCAGGAAAGTACTTCTCCTTTTCCCATACCGGTCATACCGTTAAAACTGATTGATAATTATGACGCGTATGTTGGCCGGTATGCCTATCTTTGTGGCAATGAAAACAGAGAAAGGATTGATTTTGTAAGTATTATCATGGCAAAAGAACTGATTCGTGTCCCTAGGGTGCTTGGGGAAAGCTATAATTCCGTGCTGATTGAACGGTTGTATGAGGCAGGTGGAAATGTCATGCTCGATCTGATCATATACCTGGGCAGCTATCACCTCAAAGACTTGTTCGGGACTTCCTGGTTCTCCGTAGAAGACTTCTGCCGTAAGATGGGGTATGACCGTACCAACTTGCAGCGCAAGCTGGATAGCCGGCAGCTCGCGGCCATGTTCGGAAAGAATATGCAGCCGGAATATGTATGTACCGACACGGCAGGACAGAGAATCAGCCATCCTATCGAGACGGTTTTTGAGGCGGCTCTCTATAAACTGGGATTGGAGAACCTCTGCTATCCGACCATTGGCGAGGATGGCCGTACATCCTATAATTTCGTGCAGATCTTGAAACGTTTCGACATAATGACCGATTTCAAGACGAAGAAGTCAACGAAAAGGCTGTACTCGGCAGTGGTAAGCCCGGAGATAAAGAATTTCATGTTCTCGCTCTATAACCTCTTGGAACTTCAGGATTACCGTAGCCTGCCCAGCCGTTACCGCTATTTCTATCTGGAACTTTCCAAGATGGTTTACCTGATCAAGTATAAGACCACCAAGAATGAGGCTCCTTTTTATGTGCTGACAGTCGATCAGCTGGCTAAAAAGCTCGGCATAGAGATTGCCGAACCCAAAGACCGGAAAAAGAAGGTCGCCTCGATACTGAAAAAGATGAATACTTACCTGAAATATACCAATTTCAATTTCTCTTTTGTGAAAGGCGATCATGAGAGATGGGCATATACCGTGTTGTTCTCGTTTCCTAGGCATACGCTGCACTATTTTGATGAAGGACAATATGCTGTCGTGGTGAAGAAATTCTATAAGAACCTGCTTGGGCTGTATGTCGAGATTGCCTACCCGGACACGGATATGGCTGTCAGGAGGAAGAAGATCAAAGAGGTGGAGGAAGATGCCGGACTGTATAAAGAGTTCCTTTTATGGGCAAACTCCCCGGAAAGCGTAGAAAAGAAGAAACAGATATATATCAGTGATTTCGTGGCTGTATTCGGCAGGTTTCCGGAAGGATGGGCACAGGAAGAGTTGGAGAGTGCCAATGGAACGGAAGTTGCTCCTGCTCCTGAAGAGTTCATATCTCCGGAGACGGACGGGGCGGTGAACATGGACGATCCAGCTGTGTAGAACCGTCCACGTTTCACGGTTTTTTATAGAATTAGTTGTGTAGAAGTGTCCCTATTGGGGTGATTAGATGTGTGGAGTCATCCGCTTTGCCTGTTTTAGTTGTGTAGAAGTGTCCCGTTTGTTGCTTCTAGTTGTGTAGAACCGTCCACTCCTTTTGCTTTAGTTGTGTAAAAGCGTCCGGTTTCACTTGTCAGCTGTGTAAAACCGTCCACCCGTTAATGAAGGGAATAGGTAATCCCTGTTTTTTTTATATGTCGGTATATCAGTGAAATAAAAGAGAGAAATTTTTAAATAAAAGGTATCGGCTGTGTAAAACCATCCACCAAAATACATAATAAAGACCTAAACTCCTAACCCCTTTAAATATCCCCAAAGCGATAAGATAGAAATGACTGGGAAAATAAATTTTCCCTTCACATGCCCTATACGTACTTTCGGAAAAAGATTTTTCGGAAGTATGTGTTGATTTTCACGCTTTTTTATATGATTGGAAGGCGGTTCTGTTCATCTTCTGTATCCGAATTAGTTTTTCAGGGCGTTCCCTTCTGACCGGGCTATTCGTTGCAAGTCCTCGTTACCCTCCAGGCTTTTCCCTGCTATCCCTAACGCTCTACGCTCCGGCTATGCCGGAAGAGAGGTATGATGATTTTTTCCTGAACTGATAGGAACATTGCGAAGGTAGGCGTGGCCGGAACGCCCGATATTGAAAAGCCAAATCTCCATCCTCCCATTCCGGGAGGTAGTATTTACCAGTTCAATCCCGTTCTGATCCGTCTTTCCCGCTTTCTCTTCAATGCACTGTTCCCAATCAGTTGAGGAAAAATTTATGGTTGGGGCGACAAGCGATGTTTGCGAGTATTAATCTTTTAATTTTTGGCAGTATGAAAACGAAGAGAACCGTATTTGAAGTGAATGACGTTTATCGGGTGATGGAAAACAGCGAGTTGATTTATACCTTGACGAACAGTGAGAAACTGAAACGTGAAGAATATAAGTATGAACAGATGGAAATAGAAGGATTGTGCTTGTCTGATGTACTGGAAACACTAACACCCAGCCGTAAAAAAGTCGCTTATGCGGCGATTGAGCTATATAAACGGCTGAAAGAAGGGCAAGTTGAAAGTCCTGCGCTTTTATCCAGCAATAATGTTTATAAAATGATGCATCCTGTTTTGTGCGATATAGCTACTGAAGAGATGTGGGTGCTGTTGCTGAACAGTTCGTCCAAACTCATCCGTAAAGTCCGTATCTCATGCGGCGGGATAAATACCGCCCCTGTGGATATACGGGTTATCATGAAGCAGGCATTGTATTATAACGCCGTATCTTTTATCATGGTACATAACCACCCATCAGGAGCACGCAAGCCCAGCAGTGCGGATGACCGCTTGACGGAAGCAGTTAAAAAAGCCGCTGAAACATTAGACATCCGTTTGGTTGACCATGTGATTGTGGCAGGCAATAACTATTATAGCTATGCGGACGAGGGAAGATTGCAAAATAGGTAAGGTGGACGGGAGAAATCCCGTCTGCCCGGGATTTCGGCTTCGGGGTTCTTTTTTGGCAGTCACCCCAAAAAAGAACCAAAAAAATGCTTCCCGGACTATCGGATGCGACATCGTAAAATACGCAAAGACGTGGCTTTTCAGAATAAATACATATCTTCGCGCCAAAGGTGATCGGAATGAATGTATTTTCTACTTTTGATACAGGCGTTATGGTGGCTCTCTTACTGGGCATTGAGTTTCTTAGAAGTGATATCCGAACGATTCTCTATTGTAAAAGGAATGATCCCAGGATTCTTAAGAGTTGCTTATATACGCTGCTTATATTATTGACCAGCCTTTATTCTATTGTGGCCGGAGCCATGCTTCATCCGGAACCCGTACCTGTTTATGAGTTGATACCCGGTTTTCAATATGGGGTTTATGGCTTTTCTTTTTCGTTTATATTGCTCGCTGTTGCATGTCTTTATCGTAAAACATTACCTTTTGTCCTTTTGGGCTACGCTATGATATATGTGATCGGTGTATTGATACCACTACTTAGGTATGTAGTGTCTATGATGGATTATTTCACTCGCACAAGGGTATAGCAGGTTAATTTCTTGATTGTATCGGATTGCCCTTTCTGTGGGCTGCCTCCCCCGGCTTCTTTCCTCCGATCCGAGTCCGGCTTTTTGCTCGGCAAAGGTTTCGGGATTCCGCAAATGGCAAGTTACGGCCATGCGCCTTTACTGTATGGAAAATAACGATGAAGAAGTGTCTTCCCGACATTTTCCATAAGTGAAACTTGGCTTATTGCTTGCAATCCAGACCTTGATATGCCGAAAAAAGGCTCAGAACTCAGATGGGGAATGACATCAAAAAAAAGGTCGGCTGACCAAAGACCTTCCCGATACAAAAAATGAAAAGGTCTTGAATCTAGCTGAAGAATAAATCAGATGTTCAACTTAAATAATGCTAATATGGAAAATTTGATTACACAAATCAACAAAGAGAGATTGGTTAATAGCGACACAGCTCTTATGATGAAGGAATTATACTATTACGTGCCTTGTGAGTATTGGTATGACAAACAGGATAGGCTACGCACCGATATTGAGGGAAGGAATACCCCGATGTATATGTGCGAGTGCCCGACACTGGCAGCATGTATCCAATGGATGATACAGACTCGTGAATATACGTTTCAAACAGAACAAAACGTGGCGGTCTGGCATGTGGTTGTGAGGGCTGGAGATTATGTGTTGTATGACTCCGAAAGTAATGCGGACGCTTTTTGTTGTTTGGAAGAAGCATTGGAAAAAGCGGTACAGGAGTGCATGGAGTTATTGTATTAAAATTAAAAAAAATCAGTCCCCGTGAAGGGGACTTTCCTATAATCTTGCTGAGAGGTGGAATTGCAGACGATCTTTGAGAATCATCTTTGAAGGATGGGCAGAGGTTTATTCGTTATTTGTTATTTTTGTTCTCGGATTTCAGCGCAATTCCATTCCTTCTTAATAGGCGATATACTGTTCCGCTACTGCCTATGTTTAATATTTTCTGTATCTCCCTTACCGGCGTTCCGGATTCATAGAGTTGGATGCAGCTTTTCTGCTTGGCGATGTTGTTTTTGTTGATAAGTGTCTTTCTGCCGAATTTGACACCTTTTTCCTTGGCGATTCTTCTGCCTTCTTGGGTTCTCTCATAGATAAGGTCTCTTTCAAACTGAGCGAAAGCACCGAGAATGTTGTTCATCAGTTGGCCGATTGCGCCTTCCGTACTGATGTTGTCTTGCAGTGAGGTGAATTGGATGCCCCTATTCTTGAAATCTTCCAATAGCGTAAGGATATTCTTCAGCGAACGGCCAAGCCGGTCCAGCTTATATACGACAAGTGTGTCGCCTTCCCGGAGAAAGCTCAGGCAGGCATCCAGTTCCGGGCGGTTTTGTTGACGTCCGGTCATTTTCTCAGAGAAGATTTTCTCGCATCCGGCAGCCTTCAACGCTTCCAGTTGCATATCCAGATGTTGTTCCTTGGTGGAAACACGGGCATATCCTATTTTCATCCTGTTTTCGTATTTAAATGTGTAATGAAGGTTTTAATTCTTCACTTTTTCAAATATGAAGACATTAATTCTTCATATTCCTCACGGCTGTATTGGTTGAACCCCTTTTGCTTCATTGCCAAAAGAAGCCTTTCCAGTTCTCCGATAGTCACTACCTGTTTGCCGATAACGGTAAATTGTTCCCATTCTCCCTTTTCGTTGAGCAGGTATTCCCGGTGTGCAAAACAGTAAAGAGAACCATCGATGTCATTCCGTTTCTGCCATTGACGCAGGTGCTTCAAACTGGTGAAATCACGGGTGACAGTACGTGGAATGGGAACCAATACGTCAATTTCCATCTTGAATTTTATATTCTCTTCCGCTTCTCGCATGGGTGATTAGCTTATTTCATAATACATCAATTATCGTATGGGCAGGAAGTTCCAGTTTGGAGAAAGCAAACATTTTCTTGCCCAAATCCTTTAGCGATGCCCCAATATGATATACTTCCGTATTATCAATGATTAAGAAGCGGTCATGACTACTTTTGTAGGTTCTAGCTTCAATGGGAGGATATTGGTCATTGTGTTTGTTTAAATCAAGTTGGAGCTGTGCGTTTATTTTGTGTATAAATAGTAGCTGATACTCCACTGTTTCGTTTGCTCAACATGAGTAACACGGATTCATCTACATAGTTGTCGATAAGCACAAGTGAGCATTTGGCAGACTTTATTAAATCTGTAGCAAACTTATACGCATCGAATATCTGACCGTCAAAGAATATACCTTCCACCGGAGGCAATGAGGTGCGTACAAAGAAGTCTATCTTTGCATCATGTTCAGCAATGGTTTTCTCTATTTGGAAGAATCTATTGTTCATTCTATATTCCATGTCATTGAGCCGTTGGTTTATAGAATAACCTTTCAATAAATATTCTTTTAAAATTTTATTTGCCCATTGCCTGAATTGCGTACCTCTTACGCTTTTAACTCTGTATCCAACTGAAATTATTACGTCTAGACTAAAGAACTTGACAGGCTTATCGGAATTAGCAATGTGCAAAAAATGCACATTGCTTTTCTCTTCCAATTCCTTTTCCTTAAAAACATTATTTATATGTTTGGTAATAACGGTTCTGTCACGTTGAAAAAGTTCTGCTATCTGCGCTTGTGTGAGCCAAACGGTTTCATCTTCTAAACGTACTTCCAACCTTACAGCTTCATCCGGTTGGTATAGTATGATTTCTCCTTGCTTCTCCATTATATGTTTCGCTTTTATTATATTGTTGCAAATGTACGAAAAAGAAACGTTATAAAGTCTGTTTTTTCCGTAAGTATTACCTTAAAAATTTGTTCCCTTTTTATTTTAATAAAACAGAAACATTCTGCTGTTTTAAAAATCAGTTATCTGTTTGCTATTCATAGTTAGGGTATCAAATAACTAAAATTCAAATGGAAACGCAAATCTATATTTTATGCAGATTTGTTTGTTAGAAGCGGAGAAAAGGACACAAGACATGATAAGAATCATAGGTCGGGGAGCGCCGCACGGCAAGGGGGGCACTAGCCTCCCGACGAGTGCAGCCGTTGGCCGGGTTATCGGTGAAAATGGAAAAAAGTTGGCTTTTCTTTTGGTATTGTTATAACTTTGTCTATATTTGTGTTGTGATAATCAATTTTAAAGTTATAACATTATGGTAACAAACATTATTCAGATTGGAAACAGCAAGGGGATAATACTTCCTTCCGAGATATTGAAACAGTTGCGTTTGTCCTTGAAATCGGCTGTGAGCATTTCTTTGGACGGGAACAATATTGTGATAAAGGCACAACCACGGCAGGGATGGGCGGAAGCTGCCAAACGTGCCCATGAGAATGGGGATGATGAGTTGCTTATCCCTGATGTGTTTGAGGATGAAAAGTTTGAGGATTGGACATGGTAGAACAGTATGAAGTGTATTGGGTAGAGTTAGACCCTACCCGTGGGGGTGAAATGGCAAAGACACGGCCATGTGTAGTTGTCACTCCTTCAGATTTGAATATGTACCTTACAACAGTAGTCATTGTTCCGATAACCTCAACGATAAGAAATTATCCTTACCGGGTTCTGTGTTCTGTAGCCGGGCGTGAAGGAGAGATAGCCACTGATCAAATTCGCACGGTGGATAAAAGCCGGCTGAAAAGAAAGATTGGAGATTTGAATTTCAGTGAGATAAAAAGGTTACGTGAAGTATTTCAGCAAATGTTCTGTGAATAATGGAAAGTACGGAAAGAAAAATGCAAATAAGACATTATGAAACCAACTGACTACATCGAATGGGATAACCTGAAGGATATTCCATTCTTCCTCTGTCAAGTAGTCGAGGACAGAGAAAAACAAGATTTGGATATTTACTATTTGGGCAAACGTGTCTTGCACGATTACGACCATGTGGGGCACTATTTGCGGACTGCCGTTATCTTGTTCCGCAGGGTAAAGAGCCGCACAGCAAACTGGGTAAACCTGCGTAACCTTTGGACGCTGCGCAACTGTGTGCGTGAGAACTACAATCACGGCATAGGAATGAACGACCTTATTTTTGGGGAGAATTTCGATGGAGATAATCTCGATACGCTTACACCACTTACAAAGAAACGCTTTGATTTTTTGTGTAAGCGGATTAAGGAACTTGACCCATATGCAACTATTTAACACTCCATTGAGTGAAGGCAGGGCTTGTCTTTGTGTGCTCCCCCTTTGGGGGACGGGAGGGGGATAAGAAAAAAAAATACCACCGGAGATGTCGGATATCCGTCAATTCACTCCGGTGTTTTTTTTGCAACTCTCCCGTATCGCTCGGCAAGGGTTGTCTTTGTGTACGGCAAAGATAGTTTTTTTTCCGGAAGTATCTTTGTCTGTTGTGGATTTAGTAGTGTATTTGTGTCAGAATTGCGCAGCCGGGGGAATGGGGGCGAGCCCCCATACTAGATAAACTAGAAAGTTTCGTGGTAAATGCTTTTTGACTTGTTATATGTAGGTTTTTTGAATGATGTTTGGCGGTTTGGAATGAATTACCTACTTTTGGGCTGAGAAAAAACGAAAGCCCGAAGGCAGTAACCAACGGGCTTTGTATTTTAAGAATTAGCAATCGTTTGTGTTCGTTCTTGGCGGGGCGGATACCAAACGAAAGCCACATCAAAATTTCATATGTGCAAAGATAGAACAAATATAACCAACTGCAAAGAAAGTCCGTTAAAAAACGGTTCTGATAGTCTTAAAAAAAAGGCTAAAGTAAAAATCATATCCCATAATTTTACTCGAAAACTTTCGGAAAAGAATCCGGATAGTAAGCTGATGAAAGCATATATGGATGCCCATGTGTGTTCAAATGTTTATACTGTGCAGGGAGGTAAGGCGCATTCCCATTATTGTCATCGGGCTTTTTGTCCTATCTGTCAGCGTATTCAAACGGCACAAAATGTAAAGAAGTTCCTTCCGGTTATGAAGTATTTGGCTTCGGAAGGCAGAGAGTTTTATTTTGTGACGCTTACCTTGCAAAATTGTGTAACCGATGATGCAAGGGTATTGCGAGATTTCATGCGTAGATGTAACCGGATGTGGGCTGATGGTATAAGGACGAAACACAAGTTTCGTTCACTTGGTATTTCGGGGGTGATTAAGAAGGAGTGTACCTATCATGTAGTAAAAAAGGATTTGTTTTCGTTCCATTATCATTTTCATATTATTGTTGATTCATTGGAAGCTGCAAAATATGTAGTAGCCCAATGGAAGAAATTGCATGGTAGTACGGTTGCTGATGCCCGTTTTCAGAAATATAAGAAGATAGAGGATTTTGAAAATGCAGCGATAGAGGTTTTTAAGTATGCTTCAAAGGCTTCTGTCTCAAAATCGAAAGGTCGTGACGGTAAAAAAAAGATTCAGATAAATTATAAGGCTTTGGATATGATTTATACTGCCATGCATGGGATGCAGCGCATGAGTAGTTTCGGACAGTTCCGCACCATGATCGGAGATGAAGCGTTGAATGATTTTAGAGATGAGGATTTGGTTCTTAATATTGAGGGATTGAATGTTGAAGATGGTTGTTATACTTGGTATATGTCTGTGAAAGATAAGGTGGCTGATTGGTATAATATGGAAACTGGGGAGGCATTGTGTTGTTATAAGGTCACCCGGAAGGATGAACTTTTGCAGGATATTTATTTAGATGAGGATATTTTTCCTAATAGTGGGTAGTTGTTAGTTTGTTGTATTGTTTTCTTGGTATGGTGTGAGTTCTATGTATTCTCTATTCATGAAAGGATCGCCAAATTTTCCACTTCTGTCATAGAAGGAAAATTTGTTTTTAGTTAGCTCGTCTATGTCCCAGTAATGTTCTCCACCAAAATAAATGGTACTGAAACTTGGATCACCGAATGACCATTGTCCGTAGATATTGGCTTCTTTTTTATTTCCTTGTTTGTCGATTTCTATATTTGTACGGGTATATGTTCCGTTTTTATTGAATTTGTATGTACCTTGCCAGACACTGCCGTTTTCGTCTGTTGTTTTTTTACCAGCCCATGTAATATCACAAATTAATGAGATTATGCTTTCTTCTCCATGGTTGTAGTATCCTTGTTTTTCAACACATCCGGTGTTTGAAATAAGAAAAAGTGATACTGTTGAAATAAGTAAAGAGATATGTATTATTCTATTCATAGTTAAATATTTAATATTCAATGCAAAAATAGGAGAAATTTTATATTTTTGGGCGAAACCTTTATTTATTAACTTTAAAAAAGGAGGATTTATGAAAAAAGTAATGTTTATGTTCATCAGTCTACTGACTGTTTTGGGTGTTTGTTCGTGTAATGATAATGAAGTAATAGAACCTGTGGTTAGTGATTCTGTATCTGATATGGAGGTCTTATCTCGTTTTGTTGATGTAAATGAGATTACAAATGAATACTATTTCAATGAGAATAAGAAAACGAGGGCGTTGTCTTATGTAACAGGTTCGGATTGGCAGGATTTAGAAAAAGTTAGTCCTTTGAGTATTGAGAAATATAAGAATAACCTGCAGGTTTTAAATGCTCAAGTGGCAAGTGCTATTTCAAATCCTAATACCGCTTATGTTGTTTTTTCTGTAAATGGAAAGACTTTGGTTAAAAAGGTGAAGGAGGATGCTAATTTTGATTTTTCAGTATTTAGGGATGTTGTAACGGAAACGAGGGCTGTTCTCCCTTCTTTGAGTATTAATGGAGGTTCTCAAAGCACTACCGGAGTTTTTTACGATTCCAGTCGTACTTTAAAGATGCAAGTTGATTTGAATGCTTCAATACAGAATAATTATTATTTCTTTGAAGTATTAAATCCTAATGCTAAACCAAGTCCGGATGATAATATAACGACACCTGAAAGTGTTGCTTTTAGTGGAACTGGACCGTTATGGAGTAACACTTTCACTTGGACTTCGTATTGGGATGCAAATGTACCTGGTAAAGGTTTTAAATGGGAGTTTAAAGGAAAAGGTACTACTCCTTCTTTTGGTTTTATAGCTAATTGCACCTTTAGTCGTTAAAAAATGAACGGGATTTAATTTGAATTGCACTTCTCAAAAAAGAGAAGTGCAATTCTTTTTAGTGTCTTTCTATCGGTGTAGCCAGTTACCGTTATCTAAAGTCTTTTGTAGTGTATTCCAAAGTTCTTTAAGAAAGTTTTTAAAGTGGATGTTATTTAGCCAAATTGTAGTAATACCATTCTGACTTTTGGAGATATCTATTTTCACGTTTTTAACTTGGTATGATTTTCTCTTGTCTTTATCGTAAAGGTTTCCAGTGTAGTATATTTCCTTTCCAATAAGAAGTTGTCGGATATCTTTATTTTGTATTCCCATAGTTTGGAGTTCCTCTATATTTTCCTGTGCATTTTCCATTTCCGGAAAAAGGTTGGTTATGGGTTTTAGTTTGGATGCTTCTGCCTTTATCTGTCTGTCGGTTGTTTCCTGTACCCTTCGCATCTCGATGTTGTTGGTTCTTAATTGTCCTTCTAAATTTTGATTCTTGAATGAGAGGTTATAATTTTCTTTTTTGAGGGTTTCAATTTCTTTGGCTTGTCGTTTTACTTCCCCTACATTAAAGACGCTTGTAACGGCATTAAATACGGTTTTTCCGGCTTTTGCGGCAGCTTCTTTGGCTTCGTTGATGTGTATGTCGGTTTTCATGCTGTTTAGCTCTTTTTGTGCCGTACTAAGTTCCTTTTGGACTGTGGTGATTTTCTCGGTTCCGGCAGTGTATGCCCTGTTTAGTTGCTCGATGTCTTTTTGAAGTTGTTCAGCTTTCTCTGTTTCCATTTTGTTTTTGTATTGCATGGCCGACAAGTGTTTCTTGTCTGAAGAAACTCCACGTTCCATGTTGAGACACTCTGCTGTTATAGTCTGCATCTCCGCCATGTCGTGTCTGTTCAGCTTTACAGTTTTTCCTGTATGGCCGTCCGTCCAGTCAAAGATCATGTGCGCATGATAGTTCGGTTTCCATGCTTCTTCCTTTCCGTCCCATACGTTTGCGCCTTCATCCTTATGGGTGTAGATTTGGAAGGCGTGCACTCCAAAGCGTTCTTCCAGTTTTTCGGCCAAGTCTTGAAGCTGCTGGATTGTGGTTTCCTCGCTGATTACTATTACCCCTTCCCGGATTGGGGTAGCTTTCTTCTGTAATCCTTGTCCGGTGGCTTCCTTGTATTTTTCCGTTATGTCCCGATGTACTTCGGCAATGGAACATTCTACCCACTGTTCGTTGCGGTGTGTGAGTTCCGGACGGATGTAGTCGAGCTCCTTGCTTCTTAAGTTGTGACGTTCCGAGCTGCCTATATTGCAGGCTTCCACTCTGATACATGTCTTTGCCATATCTTTAGGTTTTAGGTGTGTATGTCTGTTTAGAAGATGTGGCGTGAAACGTCACATCGCACGGGGTCGAGGGGACACCCCTCGCACACAACCCCTTTAGGGGTTATAGTGTGCTATAACCTTTTGCAAAGGTAAGCCTTCCGGACGGGATTTGCAAGCGCTCTGCCATGTGTTCCGGATGTGCTTGGGAACAGAAGCCGGACAAAAGGGAAAAGGACACAAGGCACAATAAAAAATCATCGGTCGGGGAGCGCTGCACGGCAAGGGGGTGCACCAACACTCCCGACGAGTGCAGCCATTGACAGGGTTCTCGGTGAAAATGGAAAAAAGTTGTTTTTCCTTTTGTTGTTGTTATAACTTTATATATATTTGTATCGTGATAATCAATTATAAAGTTATAACATTATGGTAACGAATATTATTCAGATTGGAAACAGCAAGGGGATAATACTTCCTTCCGAAGTATTGAAACAGTTGCGTTTGTCCTTGAAATCGGCTGTGAGCATTTCTTTGGACGGGAACAATATTGTGATAAAGGCACAACCACGGCAGGGATGGGCGGAAGCTGCCAAACGTGCCCATGAGAATGGGGATGATGAGTTGCTTATCCCTGATGTGTTTGAGGATGAAAAGTTTGAGGATTGGACATGGTAGAACAGTATGAAGTGTATTGGGTAGAGTTAGACCCTACCCGTGGGGGTGAAATGGCAAAGACACGGCCATGTGTTGTTGTAACTCCTTCAGATTTGAATATGTACCTTACAATAGTAGTCATTGCTCCGATAACCTCCACCATAAGGAACTATCCTTACCGGGTTCTGTGTTCTGTAGCCGGGCGTGATGGGGAGATAGCCACGGATCAGATTCGCACGGTGGACAAAAGCCGGCTGAAAAGAAAGATTGGAGATTTGAATTTCAGTGAGATAAAAAGACTGAAGGAAGTGTTTCATCAAATGTTCTGTGAATAATGGAAAGTGTGCAAATAACAGGTTATGTAGCGTATTCAAAAAAGATATTATGAAGCCAACTACTTATATTAATTGGGACGGTCTGAAAGACATTCCATTCTTCTACTGCGATACAAAGGAAGATGAAGAAAACAAGGATTTCGACATCTATTACCAGGGCAAGCTGGTGTTGCATGACTACAACCATTGCGGACACTACCTTTACACTGCTGCGCTGCTGTTCAGTAAAATCAGAAACATTACAGCCGACTGGGTGAACCTGCATAACCTTTGGATTCTGCGTGATTGCGTGCGCGAGAATTACAATCACGGCATAGGAGTGGACGACCTTATTTTCGGAGAGAATTTCGATGGCAAGAACCTCGATACACTCACACCGCTTACCAAGAAACGCTTTGATTATTTGTGTAAGCGGATTAAGGAACTTGACCCATACGCAACAATTTAACACTTCATTGGGCGAAGGCAGGGCTTGCTGCGGATGCCAGACTTTAAATAATCCATTGGATTAATTATCTTTGCACGCTAATTTTCAAATTATAAAGAAATGACTAAATCGGAAATCGTAAAGGAAATATCTGCCAGAACCGGCATCGACGGCAAAGCGGTGCTTGCTGTTTTGGAAGGATTCATGAACGAGGTAAAGACTTCGTTGGGTAAGGAGGAAAATGTCTATCTTCGTGGATTCGGTAGTTTCATAGTGAAGAAGAGAGCGCAAAAGACAGCTCGGAATATCTCTAAGAATACTACTATGATTATTCCGGCTCATAACATACCGGCATTTAAACCGTCTGACGAATTTTTGAAAATGGTAAAACAACAGAACGCATAATAGGTAAACACAATGAAAGATCAGTTACGATTATTGAGAGACTGTATCAATAATGATCGTCCGGCAGTTGTCTTTCAGGGAGACGATTTTTGCGCTCCTGAGATTTTGGAAGCAGCAAAAGAAATTTATCGTAAACATGGTTGTTCCGAAGAATTTCTTTTTGACTGGCAGCTGCTTATCAATGAGGTGAAGGCTTACCAGTTAGAAAGTCCGGCAACTGTCAAATTGCCGAAACTCTCCCCGACAGAAACGGAACTGGTGCGGGAAGAGATGACTAAACGCTAAAAAATATTCTCGTTTAATACGCACCTTTTATTCTTCAGGCAGCGTATTGAACGGGATGGGATTAAAATGTTGGCGAACCTGCTTTTTTCGAAAGTTCCTGCCAATAGTTGAAGTCACTCGGTGAAAGATGCTCTTGCATCCAGTCACGCATACCAATATCGTTTCTTTCGTTCACATATCTCGTAAACGGAATCATTGTCTTACATGCTTCAAATCCAAGCATTCTCATATGGCGTGAAATGTTGGGAGGAAGACCTTCCAACCACTCTTTATAATACATTATCAATCTGTTTTCTTGGATTGGAACCGCTTGTTGGTGGTAAATATAGCTGGCGTTTCCGATTCTAATATCTCTGGCCTTATTTTCCCGTTCTTCTTCAGGTAGCCGACTTAAATATTCAGCTTGTGCTATTCTGCATTTGGAGTTTGGATGTTCCATGGTATTTTATATAATTAAGACTCTTCAATGATACGGTTCATCAAATCACATATTTTTTGGCAGCTATGACGGTCTGCGCAAGCAGGATAGGGGCATTTCTCAAAGGATGCCTGATTATCCGTAACTATGAAACCTCCGGAACGACGTACATAACTTACCGGATGAAAATAAATATCTTCCTTTTTCGGCCTATAAGTACATAGTCTTATAAGGCTGTTCAGCTCTTTGCAAATTTGCTCACATTTTTCTTTGGGATAATGTGGCAAATCACTGAATGCTTCGTAGGGGACAAAGGCAAATGCTTTGTCATCCCACATGACAGGTGTGTAATTCTGTACCATTTGTTATTTGGAATAAGGATGGCTGGCAGATTCCGTATTTCTGTATCAGTTAGGTAATCCGTCACTATTTAAGTGCGCCTGGGCAAACTCCCGGAGGTTCGTTTCGGCAATGCACTTTTCATAAATCTCATCCAATACTTCTTGCATATTTTCTACTTTATTGAATTTTAAGGGGCTGCCGTTTGTTGCGGCTTGCCTTTCCAGTTGTTCGATGATACTGGGAAATATCCCACGCAATAAACCGACGGTAGCTACGGCTGTAGCTGGTTCTACCTCTATTGTAATCTTTTTCTTTTCCATATCGTTGTATTATGTTATCAAAAGTAATAATTATTAGGATATTGGTAAGCATTTCTTCTGAAAAACTTTTTAAAGATATTGTTTTAAGATGACATACTGTGTTTTTGCGTTCACGCAGTATTCTTTCCCACCCTCCCCTTCATCGGAATGACTGTTCTCATTCCCGGTTTGCCCGTAGTCATCCGCTATGCGGCTGATTATGGGCAAACCAGAAAAGAGAAGTTCCAAACGTGGGCGGGATTGCAATGGTCATCATCCGGAGCTTCGGCATTGCCGAAACAACCTCCTTCTTCCGTATTGCAGTCCCTTCCTTTTACCGTTTGTCCCGGCAGTCCGTTGCTAACCCGTTCCCCCCTGTCACTTGTGGCAGGGAGATAGGAGTATGGTTTTGCATGCAAAACCGTATGGCTTGTTTTACTTTCCGTACTGCCCTTTTCCTTGTTTTCTGCCTCCCCTAATGTGCTTTTTTCATAGCTCCATCTGAGATCCTTTGTTTTTGAACGGCAAATTTATTTCGGTGGATGGATACGAAAGAGTTCCGG
>OIQI01000177.1_pt1 | contig 20448 bp, 11 predicted proteins | sample 1585911 | NCBI WGS metagenome assembly OIQI01 (sample SAMN02675049, study PRJEB24791) | human gut metagenome, SKBSTL061 | isolation source: stool | host: Homo sapiens | place: USA
CAGGGGTTTTTTTCCTCATCGCCTGTATGCTGATGAATACCATGTCCTCCTGCTCTATGATGGCACAGAGTATTGGTTCTGTAATTTCCGGCACTACCTATCCATCGGATGACCCGGAAATGCTGGCGGTGGAGGCAGATTATGCAGACAGAGAAGCTCGGTTGCAGGAGAAAATCGACAACATCGAAAGCAGCCACCCAGGGTATGACGAGTATCGCTATAACCTGGATATGATTGGCCATGACCCCCATGAGCTGGCGGCAGTTCTCTCTGCTGTCTTGCAAGGCTATACACGCCACAGCGCACAGGCAGAGTTGAGTCGTGTGTTTGATGCACAGTATCAGCTCACGCTGAGAGAAGAAATTCAGATTCGCACTTACACTGACGAAGATGGGGATGAGCATGAATATGAATATCGTATTCTCCATGTAACTTTAACAAGCCGTTCCATTGCCTCTCTTGCGCCAGAACTACTGACTCCGGAGCAGATGGAGATGTACCAGGTCTACCGACAGACTATGGGCAATAAGCCGCTGTTGTTTGGTGGCGGTTCTCCCGATACAGGTGTTTCTGAAGATTTGACTGGTGTTGAATTTATCAATGGCACCCGCCCCGGCAATCCGCAGCTGGTGGAACTGGCGAAAAGTCAGGTGGGCAATGTGGGAGGACAACCTTATTGGAGCTGGTACGGCTTTGACTCCCGTGTGGAATGGTGTGCCTGCTTTGTATCATGGTGCTATGGTCAATCCGGTCGAACGGAACCACGCTTTGCTGGTTGTCAGTCTCAGGGTGTTCCGTGGTTCCAGTCTCATGGACAGTGGGGCGCACGAGGATATGAAAACATTGCCCCCGGTGATGCCATTTTCTTCGATTGGGATCTGGATGGTTCCGCAGACCATGTGGGAATTGTTGTCGGCACCGATGGCAGCCGTGTTTATACCGTGGAGGGAAATTCCGGCGATGCCTGCAAGATCAAAAGTTATGACCTGAATTATCAAAGCATTAAGGGCTACGGCCTGATGAACTGGTAACAGAGATTTTTAAGAAGGAGTGATAGACGATGGCAAAGAACAAAATTGAGCGCATTGACCAGGAGATTACAAAGGTCCGCGAGAAGATCGCAGAGTATCAGGAAAAGCTCAAGGCGCTGGAAGCACAGAAAACCGAGGCAGAAAATCTGGAGATCGTCCAGATGGTGCGCGCCCTGCGTATGACCCCGGCTCAGCTGAGCGCCATGCTGTCCGGAGGCACAGTTCCCGGCAGTTTTGCTGATGACAACAACGAACAGGAGGAAAACAGCTATGAGGAATAAACGATTGCTCCGAACACTTTCCGCCCTTTGCCTGACGCTGGTGCTGGCATCGGGCTTTACCGTTCCCGCTTTTGCCCAGGGCGCAGCGCCGCCCCCGGCAGAGGATACCACCAATGACAGCAATGTGGTGGTGGAAGAAACGGAAAAAGCACCTCCGCTGACCCCGGAGGGCAACGCCGCTCTGGTGGATGATTTCGGGGGCAATAAACAGCTCATTACCGTTACCACCAAGGCGGGCAACTATTTTTATATCCTGATCGACAGGGCCAACGAGGATAAAAAGACTGCTGTTCACTTTCTGAACCAGGTGGATGAAGCGGACCTGATGGCGCTGATGGAAGATGGAAAACCCAAAGAGGAGCCGCCTGCTGTGTGCAGCTGCACGAAGAAATGTGAAGCAGGGGCAGTTAATACGGCCTGTCCGGTCTGTGTAACTGATAAGAGTAAATGTACGGGAAAAGCACCGGAACCTCCGGCAGAAACATCGGAGCCGGAAAAAGAGAAGCCTGCCGGACTGAACCCGGCTGCGCTGATCCTTCTGCTGGCTCTGCTGGGCGGCGGTGGCGTATTTGCCTACTTGAAGCTCGTTAAGAATAAGCCTAAGACCAAGGGCAATGACAGTCTGGACGATTATGATTATGGTGAGGAAGATTCCGAGGAATGGGAAACCGAAGATGAGGAAGTCCTTGAGGAGGGTTTTGAGGGTTCTGACCCTAATGAGGAACGCGATAGAGCAGATTGAACCATTTGAGCGTAGCGTATTTCAAATCATTGCGGGATAAGGGACAGAGGACAGGGAGAAATTCCTGTCCTCTGCTGCTCTACTCACTCTCTTACTGTAAATCCACACCCAAAATCAGCACATGGTCAAAGAAAGGAGGACCTCACAATGAACACATGGAACTGGTTATTACACTTTCTGATTATTTTTGATCTGGTCGCCTTCGGAATTTACTTTGGAGGAGACATTCTTTTCACTGCTATAAGCAAAGTTCAAAAAAAGTCAAAGAAGAACGATGACTTGGATCTTTATGATTTTGAAATTGAGACCGCACCCCAAAAGCGCTCTTTATGTGTGGACTCAATCCGAATGCTTTATTCTGGTGAGATAGATGAATTTGTGGAAAAGGAACTGTTGCCTGATGCAGCGGAGACCATGAACGCTTTATCTGAAGCTGAAAAAACAGCAGTTAGCCTGTTACTAAAAGCTTATATCGGTTTTTTGAGCGAAGAAGCAACGGTAGATGAACAAAGTTTTCCCATGGTTAAGGAACTGTTGTCTTATACACAGGGCAGCAAAGAAGATGGTGAAAAAGATGCCATAGATTGTCTGATGGAAGATACGGTCAGCAGAACCCACAGACATCGAGAATATTACAACAATTATCAACGCTATCAACTGATGCAGGTGGATAAAGAGCGTGTGATTATGGCCTGCAATATCATAATCAATGATTTGATTGGCAGGTTGTACCGATATGATTATCGCTTTGGCTATGACATTACACTTGCCTCAGAACACAGCATTGCAAAAAAACTGTCTGATAATTGGCAGAATGAATGGGAGGTTGAAGATTATGAAGCTGGTGATTGCTGAAAAACCATCGGTTGCACAAAGTCTGGCGGCGGTGATCGGTGCAACTGCCCGTAAGAACGGGTATCTGGAGGGCAACGGCTGGCGTGTCAGCTGGTGCGTGGGCCATCTGGCCGGTCTTGCGGATGCAGACAGCTATGACCCCAAGTATGCCAAGTGGCGATATGATGACCTGCCTATCCTGCCGGAGCATTGGCAGATGGTGGTGGGAAAGGATAAGAAAAAGCAGTTTGATATTCTCAAAAAGCTGATGAATGCCCCGGATGTGACGGAAGTGGTAAATGCCTGCGATGCCGGACGCGAGGGCGAGCTGATCTTCCGCAGCGTCTATGAGCTGGCAGGCTGCCAAAAGCCGATGAAAAGGCTCTGGATTTCTTCGATGGAGGACTCCGCCATAAGGGAGGGCTTTGCAAACCTGCGCCCCGGTGCGGACTATGACGGACTTCGGGATGCTGCCCTCTGCCGTGCCAAGGCCGACTGGCTGGTGGGGATCAATGCCACAAGGCTTTTTTCCGTGCTGTATCACCGCACACTCAACATCGGGCGCGTGATGTCCCCAACGCTGGCACTCATTGTCCAGCGAGAAGCTGAGATCGACACCTTTAAGCCGGTTCCCTTTTATACCGTGGCGCTGGAGTTGCCCGGTCTTACCGTATCCGGGGAGCGCATGGCGGATAAGACCGCTGCCGAGCAGCTGAAAGAAGCCTGTCAGGGTGCAGCTGTCACAATCAAAAAGGTGGAGCGCAAGGAAAAGTCCGAAAAGCCGCCTGCCCTCTATGACCTGACTACTCTGCAAAGAGATGCCAACCGCCTGCTTGGATTTACAGCCCAGCAGACCCTGGACTATCTGCAAAGCCTGTATGAAAAGAAGCTCTGCACCTATCCCCGTACTGACAGCCGCTATCTGACCGGTGATATGGCAGACAGCCTGCCGGTGCTGGTGAATCTGGTTGCCAATGCTATGCCGTTTCGCAAAGGGATCGCCATTACCTGTGATCCGCAGACGGTCATCAACGATAAGAAAGTAACCGACCACCACGCAGTAATCCCTACCAGAAATCTCAAGGATGCAGACCTTTCTGCCCTTCCTGCGGGAGAAAAAGCGGTGCTGGAGCTGGTGGCCCTGCGTCTGCTGTGCGCCGTAGCCCAGCCCCATATCTATTCGGAAACCGTTGTGATTGCAGCGTGTGCCGGTGGGGAGTTTACCGCCAAAGGAAAAACGGTGAAGCATCCCGGATGGAAGGCTCTGGAGGACGCTTACCGTGCCAAAATGAAGGATGCAGAGCCGAAAAAAGAGGGCGCAGAGAAAGCCCTGCCGGAGCTGACCGAAGGACAGACCCTTTCGGTTTCTGCGGCAATCGTCAAAGAAGGCAAAAGCAGTCCGCCTCAGCACTTTACGGAGGACACCCTATTGTCCGCGATGGAGACTGCCGGAAAAGAGGATATGCCGGAGGATGCCGAGCGAAAAGGTCTGGGGACACCGGCCACCCGTGCCGGTATTTTGGAAAAGCTGGTATCTGCCGGTTTTCTGGAACGAAAAAAGAGCAGGAAAACGGTGCAGCTTCTCCCTTCCCACGATGCAGTTTCCCTGATCACCGTCCTGCCGGAACAACTGCAATCGCCGCTTCTGACTGCCGAGTGGGAGTACCGCCTGGGCGAGATCGAGCGCGGGCAGCTTGCCCCGGAGGAGTTTCTGGACGGGATCAGCACCATGCTGAAAGATCTGGTGGGGACTTATCAGGTCATCAAGGGAACCGAGTACCTGTTCACTCCGCCCCGTGAGGTGGTGGGCAAATGCCCTCGCTGCGGCGGTGAAGTTGCAGAACTGCAAAAAGGCTTCTTCTGTCAGAATGATTCTTGCAAATTTGCAATCTGGAAAAATAACAAATGGTGGGCTGCCAAGAAAAAACAGCCGACCAAGGCTGTGGTGTCTGCACTGCTGAACGATGGCCGTGTCCGTGTGACGGGGCTATATTCGGAGAAAACCGGCAAGACCTACGATGCCACTGTGGTTTTGGAGGACGATGGACAGTACGCCAACTTCAAGCTGGAATTTGACCAGCGGAAAGGAGGCAGCCGATGAAGCTCTCTTTAGTGGAACGGGAAACCATTCTCCTCTATAACCAGGCAGAACCAATGGCTGAGGTCTACACCCATGATCCCCGTCTGATGGAGAAGCTGGAACTGCTGGCAAAAAAGCACCCCGACCAGATCACCCGAAAGGACGCCCATAACTTTACCGTCCCCAAGCGGTGTGTATCAGTCAGGGAGCCATACAGCGCCGAGCGCCGCAAAGCTGCCAGTGAGCGTGCGAAAGCCGCCGGATACCAGCCCCCTGTGAGAAAGTCCGGCAGTTAAAGGCACATGGCAGAGAATGTATTTGAAGCAGTCAAGCAGTCGGTCAGCACCAGAGAAGCGGCAGAGTTTTACGGGATAAAAGTCAGTCGAACTGGCATGGCCTGCTGTCCCTTTCACGATGATAAGAACCCCAGCATGAAGGTAGACCAGCGGTTCCACTGCTTTGGCTGCGGTGCAGATGGGGATGTGATCGACTTTACCGCAAAGCTCTTTAACCTCTCCCCAAAAGAAGCGGCGGAGAAACTGGCACAGGACTTTGGCCTGATCTATGACAGTCAGGCCCCGCCCCGCAGGAGATATGTCCGGCAAAAAACCGAGGCACAAAAGTTTCGGGAGGACCGGCAGCGGTGTTATCGCGTACTGTCCGATTACTACTATCTGCTGAAAAAATGGGAGGCCGACCGTTCTCCCAGGACACCGGAGGAAGAACCGCACCCCCGTTTTGTGGAAGCAATCCAGAAGAAAGCCTATGTAGAGTACCTGCTGGACCTTTTTCTTTATGAAAGTGAAGAAGAACAAAAGGCATGGATTGCAGAACACACAGCAGAAATCACACACTTGGAAAGGAGATTGAAAATCATGGCTGAGAATAAACCCACCAACCGAGAACGGCTAAGGGAAATCACAGATGGCATCGAGCAGGGGATCAAGGAACTGTTTGAGAGTGAAAAGTATATGCGCTATCTGTCCGTCATGTCCCGCTTCCACCGCTATTCGGTAAACAACACCATGCTCATCTATATGCAGAAGCCGGACGCCACTTTGGTAGCCGGATACAATAAGTGGAAAGACCAGTTTGAGCGTCATGTAAAAAAGGGCGAGCATGGCATTACCATCATCGCCCCTACACCGTATAAGAAGAAAATCGAGGAGCAGAAGCTGGACCCGGATACCAAGGCTCCGATTTTGGATAAAGACGGAAAGATCGTTACAGAGGAAAAAGAAATCGAGATCCCCATGTTTCGCCCGGTCAAGGTCTTTGATGTGAGCCAGACCGACGGGAAACCTTTGCCGGAGCTTGCTTCCTCCCTTTCCGGCAATGTGCCAAATTATGAGGCATTCATGGAGGCCCTGCGCCGCAGTGCGCCGGTGCCGATCACTTTTGAAGCAATGGCCGCCGATACGGACGGCTATTTTTCTGCCGATCATCAGAAAATTGCCATTCGTCAGGGCATGAGCGAGGTGCAGACGGTTTCGGCCACGGTTCACGAGATTGCTCACAGCAAGCTCCACAATCAGAAAAAGATTCAGATTGCCAATGACGAGCAATATCAGGAGATCGAGCTGTTTGATAAACTTGGTCTGTTCTCCAACGGACGGATTGCTCGCGATAATCTGCCAGAGGGCGTTTATTGCTATGACCTGCGCGGTTCTGACTACGATCCTGGAGATCCGGTCTGTGTGGAAGAACGAGTGGTTGTAAACCATGCAGGCTCCGTTCTGCTGACAGAGCCGTTGGAACTGACGGAAGATGGACGCTTGATGCTGACCGAGGAAAAAGGGCTGAATTTTACCGGTGGCTTTTCTACCCTCTCCCAGTTTTTGCAGAAACAGAGGAAAGATCGTCACACGGAAGAAGTGGAGGCTGAAAGCATCTCCTATGCAGTCTGCAAATATTTTGGCATCGAGACCGGAGAAAACAGCTTCGGCTATATTGCAAGCTGGAGTCAGGGCAAGGAACTGAAAGAGCTGAGAGCCAGTTTGGAGACCATCAATAAGACCTCCGGCACTTTGATCTCTGACATTGAGCGCCACTATAAGGAAATCTGCAAAGAGCGTGGAATTGACCCCAATGCAAAGGCAGAGCCGGAAACCGCCCCGATAGAGCAGCCGACCGGCAATCTAACCTACTATGTAGCAGAGTGCATGGAGTTTCCAAACCTCGGAGAATACCACGATAACCTGTCTTTGGAGGAAGCTGTACGCATTTATCAGGAGATTCCGGCAGAGCGAATGAACGGGATCAAGGGCATTGGTTTTGAGCTGAAAGACGGAAGCGACTATGAAGGACCTTTTCCGATTTTGACCGGCCAGACCATTGACCTGGACACCATCCAGGCAATCGACTATTACCGTGATAATCCTCTGGTGCAAAAAGCGGTAAAGGAACTGGCTGCGGCAATGCCGGAAATGGAAGTGCTGGGGGCGGACGCCAACCAGCAGGAGGCTTTGTTTCTGATTGACGATGCCACCTATCTTCATATCCAGTCCTGTGACAGCGGCTGGGACTATACCCTTTACGATGCCGCGTCCATGAAAGAGCTGGATGGTGGTCAGCTGGATATGCCGGAGATTTCCCGCATGAAGGCAGTTCTCCAGATTTGTGATGACAACGATTTGGGCAGAGACTCGGTAAAATACGCACCGTTGTCCATGATTGAGACCTTGCAGGAAGCTGCCTACCAGCAGATGCAGGCAGAGGCCAGTCAGATGGCTGCTTCTTCTCAGCTGCCGGAAGCACAAGAGCAGGCGCTGGATGAATACCCTATGCCTGATGAGCAGGTATCCACACCGGATATGCAGGAATACGGCTACTTCTATGATGGGATGCTCCCTGTCACCAGAGAACGGGCGCTGGAACTGGATGCCGCCGGTTTGACCGTCTATGTGCTGCATGAGGACAATACGGAGAGCATGGTGTTTGACCCACAGGAGATCATGGAGCATGGCGGCATTTTCGGTGTGGACCGTGAGGAATGGGAGAAAAGCCCTCAGTTCCACGAAAAGGTCATGGAGCGTCAGGAACATCAGCAGGAACGAGAACAGGCATTTCTCTCCCAGAACAGAGATTGCTTTGCCATCTATCAGGTAAGTCGTGACGATCCGCAGAATGTGCGCTTTATGAATCTGGACTGGCTAAAGTCCCATGATATTTCCATAGACCGCAGCAATTATGACCTCATTTACACCGCTCCGCTGAGTGAGTCTGGCACTGTGCCGGAGCAGCTGGAAAAACTCTATCAGCAATTCAATCTGGAAAAGCCCGTGGACTTTCACAGTCCCTCCATGAGCGTCAGCGACATCGTTGCGATCAGACAGGACGGTAAGGTATCCTGTCATTACTGTGACAGTGTTGGTTTTACCCAGATCCCCGGATTCCTGCCGGAAAATCCGCTGAAAAATGCGGAGATGGCCGTGGAGGACGATTACGGCATGATCGACGGTATCATCAACAATGGCGCAAAAGAGCCTACGGTGGCAGAGCTGGAACAGCAGGCCCGCAGCGGTCAGTCCATTTCCCTCATGGATTTGGCTGCCGCTGCCCATCGGGAGGAACGGGAAAAGAAAAAGTCCGTCATGGAGCAGCTGAAAAGCCAGCCCAAGGCAGAACACAAAAAGACAGCGCCCAAAAAGAGTGCGGAAAGGGAGATTTGATATGGGAAACTTTACTTTTGAGGAAATGAACCTGATGTGCATTTACAATACCGGCAGCCGCACCGGACTGATCGACAGCCTGCGTGAGATGCGCGGCGAGCTGGCCCCGGAGGAAACGGAACTGAGGGAGCTGACCGACAGCGCCCTTACGAAGCTCTGTGCGATGACCGATGAGGACTTTGCCCAGCTGGAGCTGTACCCGGATTTTGACCAGTAAACACCATAACCGCAGGGATGGGGTGGCAATTTGCCACCCCACCTCTTTACCCCAAAACCGAAAGGAGGACAGAACACCATGCCAACCAAAGCTGAACTATATGCACAGATGGCGGAGAAGGTAACAACGCAGCTCACGGGGAGCTGGCAGGAATGGGCAGGGTTTCTCACCACTGCTTCCCGCCTTTACAAGTACCCGTTCCATGAGCAGCTGATGATCTACGCCCAGCGACCGGACGCCACCGCCTGTGCAGAGTACGATTTGTGGAATGAAAAGATGGGCCGGTATGTAAGGCGCGGCTCCAAGGGAATCGCTCTGGTGGACGATTCCGGGGACAGGCCCCGCCTGCGCTATGTTTTTGATATTTCCGACACCGGAACCCGTGAACATTCCCGCACTCCCTGGCTGTGGCAGCTGGAGGAGCGCCATTTGGATTCGGTGCAGGCCATGCTTGAGCGCACCTATGATGTTTCCGGTGATGACCTTGCCGGACAGCTCACCGAGGTAGCCGGAAAACTGGCTGAGGAATACTGGACGGAGCATCAGCAGGACTTCTTCTATATCGTTGACGGTTCCTTTTTGGAGGAATATGATGAGTATAACATCGGAGTGCAGTTCAAGGCAGCCGCCACCGTCAGCATCACTTACGCTTTGATGTCCCGCTGTGGACTGGAGCCGGAACGCTACTTCGACCACGAAGATTTCATGGCGATCTTTGATTTCAACACCCCGTCCACCATCGGGGCGCTGGGAACAGCGGTCAGCCAGATCAACCAGCAGGTGCTGCGGCAGATCGGCGTTACCGTCCGAAATGCAGAGCGCGAAGCCAACCAAGAAAGGAGCAAACAAGATGAACAATCCCATGACCTATATCCAGAACGGAGACTATCTGATTCCCGACCTGAAGCTGAGCCAGCAGCCGGAGAAACCCCTGGGCAAGTACGGCAGGATGAGGAAAACCTACCTGAAGGAACACCGTCCCATCCTCTACAACCAGATGTTGCTGAGCGAGAAGCTGTACCCGCACCTTCTGGAGATCGACGAGACCGCCCAGAGCAGACTGGATCAGATGATGCCCCAGCTGGCGAAGGAAGCGGGAGCCACCGAGGAACTGAAAGCCAGCGATCCCATGAAGTGGGTGGGGCTGATGAACACCTGCAAAGCTCAGGCCGAGGAAATCCTGATGGCGGAGCTTATCAACAGCTGACCCTAAACCTGTTCCTCTCCGAAGCGGAACAGATCCAATCCATAGATGAAGCAGAGAATGTAGCGCATACATCCTCTGCTTTTTCTTTTGCCCAAAATGATATTGACCATGTGCTGCGTTTGGGCGGCAATACAGACCGCCAGAGGGAGCGTGTGGTTGCAGCCTTTGAAAAGCAGAAAACCACCGCTGAGATTGCCGAGATACTGAAAACGCTGTACCACGGCGGCAATGGCCTTGGCAGTGTGAGCGCATGGTATGCCGAGGATGGTATCCATCTTTCCCATGGGAAGTCTGTCCGTTATGACAGGTCTGCCCAGGTCATTTCCTGGGAGAGCGCCGCAGAGCGTATCGGGGAGCTTTTGGAAAGCGGCCAGTTTGCCTCCAATGTGGAGCTTGCAGAAGCGGCAGGCTATGAACGCTCCCTCCTCTCGAAAAAGCTCTGGCATCTGTATCACGATCTCAGTGAGGACGCCAGAGAAGCCGGATATTTGTCCTGCCTGTCAGAGATCAAAGGCAATGGATTCCCAGAGGAGACCCGCCGTCTGACGGAGAAGCTGAGTGAACCGGCTTTCCGCCAGACCCTCAAGGAAGAATACGCTGCCTTCTGGACTGCCTATCAGCAGGACCGTGACCTGTTGCGTTTTCACTATCATAGACCGAGGGAGATCTGGGAGAACCTGAAGGACCTTGACCTGCCCCGCAGGACCTTTTCTTCAGAGCTTTCCAAAGTGCCAACCGTCCAGCACTTTATTACCGAGGATGAGATCGACGCCGCCATGACCGGCGGAAGCAGTTTCGCCGGAGGAAAAGGCCGTATCTATGCGTTCTTCATGGAAAACCATACGGATAAGGAGAAAGTGAGATTCCTTAAAGACGAGTATGGCATTGGCGGACGCTCTCATGCCCTGTCCGGCGCAACACACAGCGGCGAAGATCACGATGGGAAAGGACTGCACTATAAAAAGCAGGACTGCCCGGATGTTCACTTGAACTGGGAAAAGGTTGCCAAGCGCATTACCTCACTTGTCCAGAAAGGCCGCTATCTTACCGAACAGGAACAGGCGCAGTATGACAAAATCCAGGCTGAAAAGGAACTGGCAGAAGAAGATGCCATTCAAACACAGCAGCCGGAGGTGGATGAAGAAACACCAAAGCCTACCCTTGGGGAGCAGTTTGAGCAGTATAAGCCTGTGGTGACTGCCGCCATTTCCGAGGATACCGCATATCGCAATGCCTGCGGTCATTCTGACCGTGAAAATGCTGTCATCGAGGGCAATGCCGCTGTGCGCCGTGCGGTTCTTGGTTCTAAGGATATGGAGCTGATCCGCCTTTATTCGGATGTGCCGGAGTTCCGCCAGCGTCTGCACCGGGAAGTGATCGACGAAACCTATCCAAAGCTCCATGAGCTTCTGCGCCCTCTTTCTCAGGAAGATATTGATACTGCCCTTTGTGCATGGAACGGCAATATCGAGAGTAAACACGCTGTCGTCCGCTATATGAAAGACCATGCAAGAGAGAAGGATACCGCTGCATGGCTGGCTCAGGAATACGGTGGCAGCAACAGCCCGTTCGTTGTCCGTGCCGGAAGCCCGGAGGAAACACAGCTGCCCTGGCCGAAGGTACAGCGCAGGCTTGCCCAGCTGATTCAGGAGGACCGGTTCTATACCGAAGAAGAACAGGATCGTTTTGACAATATCGACCCTATCGCCATCCGGGAAGCCCTGGAGGAAAGAGGGATCGTCAACGGACAGGTGGCAGACCCGGAAAAACTGGACAATGACCCGTTTATCCAACAGGTGATGTCAGATGCAGAGCAGATCGCAGATGCCGAGACAGAGCAGACTTCCGAAGTTTCCATTTCCGATGAGGAATATGACGCAGTTCGCCGCCCAATTCCGCAAAGAACCTCCTATGACCCAGCCGCCCCGGTCTATGCCGTGGGCGATACCGTGTATATCGAGGATGACGCCTATCAGATCACCGAGCTGCGGGAGGACACCGTACAGCTTCTGCCCACCGGGATGGTATATCCCATCTACCGGGCAGAGCGCAAAGAACAGTTCGAGCAGCTGCTTCGGGCAGACCGCCGCAATGCTTACTATACCGAGTTTCTTCCCATTGACCCGGACAAGGCAGATCAAGACCTGCGGGATGTATTGGCCCATGGACTGATGGATGAAGCGGATAAAAAGCAGCTTTCCACGCTGCTGCAATCCGGCAGGAGCAACAGTGAGATCGCCTACTGGCTGAGCAGAGCCTATTCCGGTGAGATCGAGACACTGAATCTGGAGACCGGCGATATTGCCGATTACCGTACCACGGCACAGGGCATGGAGCTGGAAGTCCTGGACGCAGAGGAAAAGCGTCTGGCTGTGCTGTATTTCCGCTGGGATGAGGTTGCGCCTTTGCTGCGCGGGATGTATGCCCGTCAGCTGGATGGCTTTGGACAAGAACAGCCCCAACCGTCTGCCGAATCCCCAGCCTTTCATTCCGAGACCGTGGCCGTCTATCCGGGCGATAAGAACAATCTGCCTTATGATGTGGTGGTGGAACGGTTGCATATTGAGGAGCCGGAGCCGCCAGCCCCTGTAACAGAGCCGGAGAAAACCTTTGAGGAAGTGCTGGATGAACACCCGGTTTCCATTCAGGTCAATGGCCAGTGGCAGACCTTCCCCAATGCCAAAGCTGCCGAGGAAGCCTCCTATGAGGAATACAAGGCTAACCTGCGCCGCAATGCAAAAAACTTCCGCATTACCGATGAGCATTTGGGCGAAGGCGGTCCAAAAGCCAAGTTCCAGGCAAATGTTAATGCCATTCGTTTGCTGAAAGAGCTGGAATCTGCCGGACAGCAGGCAAGCCCCGAACAACAGGAGATTCTTTCCCGTTATGTGGGCTGGGGCGGTCTTTCAGATGCCTTTGACCCGGAAAAACCGGCATGGGTTTCCGAGTATGCCCAGCTGAAAGAGCTGCTGACCCCGGAGGAATATGCCGCCGCCAGAAGCTCTACCCTCAATGCCCATTACACTAGCCCTACGGTTATTCAGGCAATCTATGAAGCGGTGGGGCGCATGGGCTTTGAGACCGGAAATATTTTGGAGCCATCTATGGGTGTGGGCAACTTCTTCGGTATGCTGCCGGAGGAAATGAGAAACAGCCGTCTGTACGGCGTGGAGCTGGACCCGGTTTCCGGGCGCATCGCAAAGCAGCTCTATCCCAAGGCGGACATCACAGTAGGCGGCTTTGAGACCACCGACAGGCGTGACTTCTTTGACCTTGCCATCGGCAATGTGCCTTTTGGTCAGTATCAGGTCAATGACAAAGTCTACAACAAGCTGAATTTCAACATTCATAATTACTTTTTCGCCAAAGCACTGGATCAGGTGCGTCCCGGCGGTGTGGTAGCTTTTGTGACCTCCCGCTATACCATGGACGCCAAGGATTCCACCGTGCGCCGCTATCTTGCCCAGCGTGCCGAGCTGCTGGGAGCTATCCGTCTGCCTAATGACGCGTTCAAAAAGAATGCCGGTGCCGAGGTGGTATCGGACATCATCTTCCTCCAAAAGCGGGACCGCCCGCTGGACATCGTGCCGGAATGGACCCAGACCGGACAGACGGAGGACGGGTTTGCCATCAACCGGTATTTTATCGACCACCCGGAAATGGTGCTGGGCAGACAGGAGCCGGTAAGCACTGCTCATGGTATGGACTACACCGTGAACCCTATCGAGGGACTGGAGCTTTCCGACCAGCTGCATGATGCGGTGAAGTATATTCATGGCACTTATCAGGAGGCAGAGCTGCCGGAGCTGGGCGAAGGCGAAGCCATTGACACCTCCATTCCTGCCGACCCAAATGTGAAGAACTATTCCTATGCCATTGTAGACGGGCAGGTGTACTACCGGGAAAACAGCCGCATGGTGCGCCCTGATCTCAACGCCACCGCCGAAGCCCGCGTGAAAGGTCTTGTGGGACTGCGTGATTGTGTGCAGGAACTGATCGACCTTCAGATGGATGCAGCGGTTCCAGACAGCACCATTACCCAAAAGCAGGCGGAACTGAACAGCCTCTATGACAGCTTTTCTGCCAAATACGGTCTCATCAATGACCGTGCAAACCGTCTGGCCTATGCAGACGATTCTTCCTATTACCTGCTCTGTGCGCTGGAAGTCATCGACGAGGACGGGAAACTGGAACGTAAGGCAGATATGTTCACCAAGCGGACCATCAAGCCCCATCAGGCGGTGGCTGTGGTGGATACGGCAAGTGAAGCACTGGCGGTGTCCATCTCGGAAAAAGCCTGCGTGGATATGGACTATATGAGCCAGCTTACCGGAAAAACAAAAGAAGAACTGGCCGGAGAGCTGCAAGGCGTGATCTTCCGTGTACCGGGACAGTTGGAGAAAGACGGCACACCCCATTATGTGACTGCTGATGAATACCTTTCCGGCAATGTACGCCGCAAACTGCGTCAGGCACAGCGGGCGGCACAGCAGGACCCTTCTTTTGCAGTCAATGTGGAAGCTCTTACCGCCGCCCAGCCCAAAGACCTGGATGCGTCGGAGATCGAGGTGCGTCTGGGCGCTACCTGGATTGACAAGGAATATATCCAGCAGTTTATGTATGAGACCTTTAATACCCCGTTTTATCTCCAACGCAGTATCGAGGTCAACTATTCGTCCTTTACCGCTGAATGGCAGATCAAGGGGAAATCTTCTGTATCCTACAACGATGTGGCAGCTTACACTACCTATGGAACCAGCCGCGCCAATGCTTATAAGATTTTGGAGGACAGCCTGAACCTGCGGGATGTCCGTATCTATGACACCATAGAGGACGCAGACGGAAAAGAGCGCCGCGTGCTGAACGCCAAGGAGACCACCCTGGCGGCTCAAAAACAGCAGGCGATCCGGGAAGCCTTTAGGGACTGGATCTGGAGAGACCCGGAGCGCCGCCAGACTTTGGTGCGCCAGTATAACGAAGAAATGAACTCTACCCGTCCCCGCGAGTATGATGGCAGCCATATCACTTTTGGCGGCATGAACCCGGCCATTACCCTGCGGGAACACCAGAAAAGCGCCATCGCCCATGTGCTGTATGGAGGAAATACCCTGTTGGCACATGAAGTAGGCGCAGGCAAAACTTTTGAAATGGTAGCTGCTTCGATGGAAGCCAAACGCCTGGGACTGTGCCAGAAATCTCTCTTTGTGGTTCCAAACCATCTGACCGAGCAGTGGGCGTCGGAGTTTCTGCGCCTCTATCCTTCTGCCAACATCTTAGTCACAACCAAAAAGGACTTTGAGACCCATAACCGCAAGAAGTTCTGCGCCCGTATTGCGACCGGTGACTACGACGCCATCATCATGGGACACAGCCAGTTTGAGCGTATCCCCATCAGCCGGGAGCGTCAGGAACGGCTTCTCTATGAGCAGATCGACGAGATCACCGAGGGCATCGCAGAGGTGCAGGCCAGCGGCGGCGAGCGTTTTACCGTCAAGCAGCTGGAGCGTACCAGAAAGTCTCTGGAAGCCAGACTGGAAAAGCTGCAAGCCGAGGGGCGAAAAGACGATGTGGTAACTTTTGAGCAGCTGGGTGTGGACCGTTTGTTTGTGGACGAGGCCCACAACTATAAAAACCTGTTTCTATACACAAAAATGCGGAATGTGGCTGGTCTTTCCACATCGGACGCGCAGAAATCCTCCGATATGTTTGCCAAGTGCCGCTATATGGATGAGATCACCGGAAACCGTGGCGTGATCTTTGCCACCGGCACACCGGTCAGCAACTCCATGACCGAGCTTTACACCATGCAGCGTTATCTTCAATATGAACGCCTGCAAGAGCTGAACATGACCCACTTCGACTGCTGGGCTTCCCGATTTGGGGAGACCGTCACAGCATTGGAGCTGGCACCGGAAGGCACCGGCTACCGGGCAAGAACGAGATTCAGCAAGTTCTTTAATCTGCCGGAGCTGATGAACCTGTTCAAAGAAGTGGCCGACATCAAGACTGCCGACCAGCTGAATCTGCCTACCCCGGAGGTGGAATACCACAATGTTGTGGCGCAGCCCACCGAACATCAACAGGAAATGGTCAAGGCTCTTTCGGAGCGCGCATCGCTGGTACACAGCGGAACCGTTGACCCGTCCCAGGACAATATGCTCAAGATTACCTCGGATGGCCGCAAGCTGGGGCTTGACCAGAGGATCGTCAACCAGATGCTGCCGGATGAACCCGGCACAAAGGTCAATCAGTGTGTGGACAACATCATGCAGATCTGGCGGGACGGCAAAGCTGACAAGCTGACCCAGCTGGTGTTCTGCGACATTTCTACACCGCAGGCAAAAGCTCCTGCAAGCAAGGCGGCGAAAACGCTGGATAATCCACTGCTTCACGCATTGGAAGGCGCTGTGCCTCTGCCGGAGCAGGAGCCGGCCTTTACGGTATATGACGATATTCGTCAGAAACTCATTGCCCAGGGGATGCCTGCCGACCAGATCGCTTTTATCCATGAAGCCAACACCGAAGTGCGGAAAAAGGAGCTGTTCTCTAAAGTCCGTACCGGTCAGGTGCGTGTGCTTATGGGCAGCACCGCCAAGATGGGCGCAGGCACCAATGTGCAGGACCGTCTGGTGGCACTTCATGACCTGGACTGTCCGTGGAGACCGGGAGACCTTGCCCAGCGCAAGGGCCGTATCGAGCGCCAGGGCAACCAGAATCCTCTTGTCCATGTGTACCGCTATGTGACCGAAGGAACCTTTGACGCATACCTCTGGCAGACGGTGGAGAATAAGCAAAAATTCATCAGTCAGATCATGACTTCTAAATCGCCGGTGCGTTCCTGCGATGATGTGGATGAAACAGCCCTCAGTTTTGCCGAGATCAAGGCTCTGTGTGCCGGAGATCCCCGCATCAAGGAGCGTATGGATTTGGATGTGGAGGTATCCCGCCTGAAGCTGATGAAAGCCGACCACCAGAGCAAGCAATATCGTCTGGAGGACCAGCTGCTCAAATACTTCCCGGAGGAGATTGAAAAGCACAAAGGCTTTATCAAGGGCTTTGAATCCGATCTGGAGGTTTTGGCAGCGCACCCGCACCCGGAGGACGGTTTTGCTGGTATGGAAATCCGCGGCGATCTGCTGACCGATAAGGAGAACGCCGGTGCAGCCCTTTTGGATGCCTGCAAGGAGGTCAAAACCTCCGATCCGGTGCAGATCGGCAGCTACCGGGGCTATGCCATATCCGTGGAATTTTCCGCTTGGAAACAGGAATATACGCTCCTGCTGAAAGGACAGATGACCCACAGGGCAACCCTTGGTACAGACCCTCGCGGAAATCTTACCCGCATCGACAATGCCCTCGCCCAGATGCCACAGCGTCTGGAGGCGGCAAAGGCCCAGCTGGATAACCTTTGTCAGCAGCAGGCTGCCGCAAAGGAGGAAGTTGGAAAGCCATTCCTTTATGAAGAAGAACTGAGAAGCAAAAACGCCCGTCTGGTGGAGCTGGATACCCTGCTCAACATCGACGGAAAGGGGCAGGCACACACCGAGTCTGTTGTTGCCAAAAGCACACGGCCTTCGGTGCTGGATCATCTGAAACGCCCGGTGCCGCCCCGCAGTACAGACAAGAAACCAAAACAGCATGAGGAGGTGCGATAACATGAATACTAACGATCTGAATACAGCTCTTTATGAAAAGATGGCTGCCGAACAGGACAAGTTCCGGGACTGGCTGAAAAGCCAGCCCCCGGAAGAAGTCTTAAACCATGCCTATGAGTACACCATCCGCGAGGACATCGTGATGGCAATAGAGGAACTGGAGTTGACCGACACCCAGGCTCAGGCACTTTTGGAATCTTCTTTGCCGCTGGCGGATGTGTACCGCTACTTTGAAAAGCTGGAGACCGGTCACATGGATGTGATCCGGGACAGCATTGAGAACCGTGCCGACGATGTGTGCAGAGCTAAAGAGGAACTGCGAACAACACCGGTCTATCCCCACTCTGCCGCCTATGCGAGAGAACATGGGGAGCTGGAGCAGTACCGGGCTTCCAACAATGCAAATCTCCAATGCAAGGAGTCCATTGAAGCGGCGGTGCGGGAACACTTCGACGGAATGTATCTCAGTCACGATGCGGCAAAGGGTGTGATTGAGACCTATGGCATGGAGCGTGTGGCTCTGGTTCTGGCCAACACCGCCCAGCTTCAGGACTGGGATGGGCGCTACTCCCGACGCAATAAGGAATGGGCTAAGACCATTCCCAACGAGAACCCCGAAACCGTCCGTTGTGGTTATGTCCTGAACAGCCACCCTGCTGTGCTGGATGGTTTTATTGATCTGGTGCGAGAAGAACAGCAGCGTAGCCGTACTCAGGGAGAAAAAACGCAACTGTCCCGCCCCTCAGTACGGGATAAGCTCAAACAGGAGCTGCCTGCCCATAAGCCTGCCGCCCCGAAGAAACGGGTGCCGGAGCGATAACCATGGCAAAGCGTAAGCGGGATATGCAATTAAACTTTAGAGTTTCAGCGGAGGAGCTTGCTGTGATTGAGCAAAAAATGTCTCAGTTTGGAACCTCCAACCGTGAAGCCTATCTAAGAAAAATGGCGCTGGATGGGTATGTAGTCAAGCTGGAGCTGCCGGAGCTGAAGGAGCTTGTTTCCCTGATGCGCCGAAACAGCAACAACTTAAACCAGCTGACCCGTAAAGTGCATGAGACTGGGCGGGTTTATGATGCTGACTTGGAGGATATATCCCAGCGGCAGGAACAGTTATGGGAGGGCGTAGAGGAAATCATTACCCAGCTTTCCAAACTCTTATAACAGGGATAGATACTCCATTTGCGGAGGGAGGAACGGCATTACTTCGCTGCTCCTCTCTCCGCTTTTTCTTTTTATCGGTATCCTTGTCTTTTGCCTGCCCATGCCGGATAATATGATTAGAAAAGATACCAAGAACGCTGCAAGGAGGAAATGACATGAAGATTTTGAAAGGGCTTTTGATGATTATAACTGCACCGGTCATTTTGGTGTTGACGCTTTTTGTCTGGCTCTGCACGGGGCTGATCTACATATCCGGTCTGGTGCTTGGTCTACTAAGCACGGTAATTGCTCTGCTTGGCGTGGCTGTGCTGATTACCTATTCCCCGCAGAATGGTGTGATTTTGCTGGTTATGGCATTTTTGATTAGCCCGATGGGGCTGCCGCTGGCTGCGATCTGGCTACTGGGAAAGGTGCAGAGTTTGAAATTTGCGATACAGGATTGGGTGTATGGGTAAATGATGTGAATATAATTTGGAATGAAAAGAAGCAGGACAATGGGAGATGAGACCCAATGCCCTGCTTCTCTGTTTATTCGGAACGAACTGTAATATATTTTTGATTGCGACTTTTAGGTTTATCGGGAATAGTCATTTCTAATTGCCCGGATTCTAAAAGCGGATTGATATGCTTCAAAGTGAAGTTTCTTAAATCTTTGAAGCCACAAAATACTGCAAGCTCTTTCTTGGATTTTGGTGTTGTGCAAAAAGTCAAAATCTGTTTGGATACCGTTGATAGTTCAATAACTTGGTGGGTAACTTGGTGGATAACTTGGTGGGCGTCACCCTCTAAGTTGTAGTTTACATTTTTCAAGATGACTCTGAAATCTGTCGCTGTTGAGGAAAATTCGGGCTTATATGCCTCTGTGTATCCAGGCAGCTTTTCGGTTTCACTGACGATTTTGCGTAGGCCACTTCCACGGCGTTCCATGTACTTCATGCGGTGGAACAGGTCAGCAATCACAGGGTTTCGTCGCATCGAACGGATACTGTAAATATCGTATTCCTGAATTGAGCCGCCGCCAAACATACCGCCCGGAGATGTGATTTCCACCCGATCATCAAACATATCAATATGGATTTCGCTGCCAAGCACAATATAATCACGATGGATAAGCGCATTAACAAGAGCCTCTGTCACAGCTCGTTCAGCATAATCCGGCTTGTCTACACGATACTGTGCCTCTTTGACAAAACGGACTTTGGAATTATTGCGAATAAATTCACTGCCGCTTTTCAGTAGATAAATCAGATTCCCTTCGTATTCCTTATCGTCCAATGCATCATCAAAGATAGAGCCTTTTTCCAAGCCATTCCACCGGGTACAGAACATACGGGAGTTATAAACTGTGTGCTGATCGGTCATGAGCTTTCCGGCATTGGTCAAGACCCCATTTTTGTCAGCCAAACCGAAGGAGACATAATCGGATGGCTCGAAGCGGAGGCCGGTTCGTTCCAGATAGGTTGCCTCCAGGAGTGTGAAGCTGTAATCCTTTTTCACAGCTTCTGTTGTTAAGGTGTCAAAGGACTGATTGGTTCCCTTTAAGATCAGTTCATTCACAATGTAATCCGG
>OIQI01000219.1_pt1 | contig 17815 bp, 20 predicted proteins | sample 1585911 | NCBI WGS metagenome assembly OIQI01 (sample SAMN02675049, study PRJEB24791) | human gut metagenome, SKBSTL061 | isolation source: stool | host: Homo sapiens | place: USA
ACTCGAACCCACGACATTCAGAACCACAATCTGACGCTCTAACCAACTGAACTACAGCCACCATGTTAGTGCATTTCTTAAATGCGGTGCAAAGATATGGATAATTTTTGATATTACAAATGTTTTGGCGTTTTTTTTGCAAAAAAATAGCTATTTATTATTTTCATAAATTTCTGTATTATGCAGTACCAGGAACTTTCGAGTGTTTTTAATGAAGATATTCAGATGGTTACGGGCTGATTGCGGCAAATGGCTATGTGGTGAGTAAGAAGGATATAAAATGTAATTTTTTTCTCCGGTGAGAGTGGGGCGGCCGGTCCATATTAAAGTGTATCCGCATCGGACAACACGGGCGAATGGAAAAGAAGAGGCAAAAGATTCGGGCGACGGTGAATGATTTGAATGGTTTTGTAATGGACGGATGGGCTTGGGGAGAGGATATTTTTCAAGTTGCAGCGTAAAGATGAGTCCACCGTCTGTATTTGCAGCGCTCATATTGAAGATGAAGTTTCCTAAAGAATAGACGATGGCATGCTGTTGATTGCCGTTCGTGCGTAATTCCATAGGCTGGATTACGTGCGGATGCGAACCGATAATATGGGTCACCCCCTGTTTCAGCAACCAGTCGGCAAGCTCGCATTGCTCACGGTTCGGGAGTGATTGATATTCTTCTCCCCAATGCATACAGGCTATAATAGCATCCGGGCGTACGGCTTGGGCGCTATGTATGTCTTTTAGAATTGTTTTTTGTCAATGTAATTGACGATGTTGGGTGCAGATGCCTTGATTCCATTAGTGCCGTAAGTGTAGTTGAGTATGGCTATGCAGAAACCTTTTTTCCGGATGAAGAGAGGATAGAATTGTTTACGTTCTATAGCGTTCCGGTAAGTACCTGCATAGGGTATGGAAAATGATTCGATTTGTGTGATGGTTCGTTCCAATCCAGTCTTGCCGCGATCCAGGCAATGATTGTTTGCTGTGAGAAGAACGTCGAATCCGGCATCTTTGATAGCTTGCAGATATTCGTCGGGTGCACTGAAAGTAGGATAGCCTTGATAAGGTTTTCCACCGAGAGTCACTTCAAGATTACCTATTGCAATATCGGCACGGGAGATTTCTTCCTTTATAAGGGAGAAACAAGGAGAATAATCATATTTCCCGTCGGAAGTGCGGGCGGCATCTATTTGCGCCCGGTGTTGCATTAAGTCTCCTACAAATAATGAGGTTGTGTTAAAACGCTGACACAGCTTTTTTATGTGCAAAGCCCAGACTTCCTCAAGCCCGGGCTTTGTTATTACCCAAAGTTTTCGTATCTTTAGGTATAAAGTTTTTCGTTATGGCAAAGTTACATTTTCGTCCTTACATTCCCAACCAAACCGTTCTTTTTCCACAAAGAATTGATGAAAACATAGCTGCGACCGACCCGGTCCGCATCGTGAATGCTGTTATTGACAACCTCAATCTTGAGAGTTTCAAGAAGCTTTATAAGGAAACGGGCCGTTGTCCTTATCATCCTAAAATGATGCTTAAGGTGATAATCTACGCCTACATGAATAATATCTATTCTTGCCGTAAAATAGAGAAGCACCTCCTTCGTGACATTCATTATATTTGGCTTGCCGGTAATGAGCATCCGGATTTTATCACGATCAACCGTTTTCGTAACCGTGTAAAGGAGAGGAGGAAATAAATAATGTATTTACCCAGTTGGTTCTTGTCCTTGCCGATAAAGGTTTCATCAGCCTTGATGTGGAGTATATCGACGGCACCAAGATTGAATCCAAAGCCAACAAATATACTTTTGTCTGGCGCAAGACAGTCGAACGGAACCGTACGAGACTAATGGATAAAATCCGTATTCTCTTGGAGCAGGTGGATGAAGCCATTGCACAGGAGAACTCTATAAAAGACACATCCGTGGAGTTTACTTCCTGCAGGCTCTCTGACATAGTGGATGAACTTAAAGAAGCCCTGGAACGCCAGCCTGCAACAAAGGATAAGGAAGAAAAGAAAGCCCTGCGCAAAAAGAAGAAGCAGGTCAGGGAACTTGAAGGGTATCGTGACAAGCTGATAGAATATGACAATCACCTTGATACCCTTGGAGAACGTAACTCCTATTCCAAGACCGATCCTGGTGCCACATTCATGCGCATGAAAGAAGATGCCATGAAGAACGGGCAGACCAAACCCGGATATAATCTGCAAATAGGTACTGAAAACCAATTTATCACAGACTTCCGTCTGTTTCCCAACCCTACCGATACACTGACCCTCATACCTTTTTTCCACTCTTTCCAGTACCGCTATAACCGTTTACCGAATATCTGCGTGGCAGACTCCGGTTACGGTTCGGAAGAAAATTACCGGTTCATGCAGGAGAATGGGATAGAAGCCTTCATCAAGTACAATTACTTCCATAAAGAACAGCGTCCCCGTTATACTCCCAACCCGTTCCATGCCGAAAGTCTCCATTACAATGAGGGGGAGGATTATTACGTTTGTCCTATGGGACAGCACATGAACCGTATAGGAACCAAACGTGACAAGACAGCGAGCGGATACATCACCGAAAGTGCCCGGTATAAAGCAAAAAGATGCGAAGGTTGCCCTTTGCGTGGCAGTTGTTTTAAAGCTCGGGGGAACCGTATTATAGAAGTCAACCACCGATTAAATCAATACAAACGGCAGGCACGGGAAAGGTTGCTCTCAGAAGAAGGTATCAAGCATAGAGGCAGGAGGTGTATAGAACCAGAAGCTGTGTTTGGACAAATGAAATACAACATGGCATACAGAAGATTCCGGCATGTGGGAGAAGACAAGGTTACAATGGACTTTGCTTTCTTTGCTATAGCCTTTAATATCAAAAAAATGTGTGCTAAACTGATAAAAGAAGGAAAGGGGCTCATTACAGTTGCCAAATGCATGAGGAAAAAGCAGCATAGCCAAAAGAAAATATAGCAGAACTGTAAAATATAAAAGAGGTTGTGCCAACGTTTTGACACAAACTTAGCAGATTACTATTCAGCTGATACCTATTCTGAAAGATGTAAACAACTTGTTTCTTAGATAGCCTTATAAATATTCTACTACTTATTACAGTTCATTTAGAAATGTTATTCTCACTTTTATTCCTCCGCTTTTTCACTTGCTCCACTGCTTCAGATATGATTCCCTTGTTTTCAAAACGCTGCGTGTAATTGGTGTAATCCGGGTGAATACGTTCGTAAGTTGGGTCAGTGAATAAGGGACTCGTAATAATGTGGTCCGCAGTCGAACGGTTACAGCAGAAAACAATATTTTCAACTCCAGCCAGTCTGGTCAATGCTTTCACATCCGTATCATGCGGCTGTAGTGTCATCGGATCTGTAAAAAAGAACAGATAGTCTATTTCTCCTTCTACGATCCGCGAACCAATTTGCTGGTCACCTCCTAAAGGACCAGATTTCAGGATTGTGATATCCCATTTGATTTCAGGATGTTTTTCTTCAAGGGCTTTTTTAATTAGTGTACCGGTTGTACCCGTACAATAGAATTTATGTCCTATCAGACGTTCCGAGTTCCAGAGAACCCACTCTATCATGTCTTTTTTCATTGCATCGTGTGCAACAAGCCCAATTCTTCGAACAATTGTTTTCATAAAGCTAAATTATTTTTATATGATAAATTATAATAACAAGAAAAAACTAATTCTATTGAAGGCCGGAGGATGACCGGATAAATCTGAGCAATTCTTTGTTTGCCTGGCTATCCATGACGGTTTCCCGTTTTTCTTCAAAAAGATTGAGTGTTGTGGAGCATTCCCCACAGATGTCAATGCCCACTACCTGTTCTTTCTGAAGAATAACAGCCAGCAGTTTCTCCAATTCCCATAAGCTGAGAGAACCTTGATCCCAGTTTGTTGCTGCCGAAGCCGGATTCAAGACATCCTTGTCTATGGAAATGTAAACCGGCCCGTTGATATGTCCGGAAGAAAAGTCCTGCCAACCCTCTTCGTGCATGAGCGTAGTTTCACTGTAAAACCGGACTTGTCTTTCATATCCTTTCGGCACAGCCTGTATCAGTTTGTCTGAAGCACCTACGATAATTACTTTCTTGCAGTTGTTGTTATGGTCCAATATATCCTTTACCCAACTTCCGCAAGAAAGTATGTTGTCAAACAACGGTGGCTGCATATCGGGATGGTGGTCGAACACAATCAGCGAAAACGGAGTTTCGAGTTTGTCTGTCCAGAATTTAGTCAAATAATGATAATTGCCTGAATCGATGAAATGGACTCCCTCCGCCGGATAATCAGCAATCATCCCCTTCAAAGCCAAAGCCCCCTCCCTGTCACAGTAGCCATCTGTACCATAAAGATGACGACAATCCAGCCATATAAATTTATTGTTCCGGGCAAACGCCTCGTAGTCATACACTCCCGTGAAGTTCATGATGATGATCGGCCATGCTATCCGTTTATCTGTTTTTTGATTTTGCCCGCTCATACGTTGTTTTTGCATATCCTTTTACTGTTCATTAAAACCATCGTACATAACAGAAATCTTGTCGGTGAGGTAACAAAGCATTCTTGGGATACATACGGAAGGCCTGCTTGAAGCTTCCGGCGTTGAAAATGCCGGATGTCGCCTTAAAGGTATATAAATTCCCATTCTTGGAAACCGGCAAAAGGGGAATAACCTCATATATGTGATCCTGACCGTCTTCACGCCTGATAATGACCGATTCTATTCCGATTGCGTCATCCAGGCCTTTCTCATCAACGACAACCGTCACCTCATATTCCTTTCCGGCTTCAACCGTGGCATTCAGCCCATTCCCTGCCTCTATGGATTTGATTTCTATGGCATCCCATCTGCTTCGGACGTTTGCTTTCCAGTCAGCCATCATTTTCGCCTTCGCAAAGTTGTCGGCTGCCAGAATATGGAAATGCTCTGACAGCTTGTTATAGAACCTGTCATAGTAGTCGTCCAACTGTCTTTTCATGGTAAAATGGGGAGCGATTTGTGCGATTGAGTTCTTGATATACTTGACCCAGTCTTCCGAATAGTTCTTCCCCCCATGCTCGTAATACAGTGGCAGGATGTCATGCTCCAACAAATAATAGATGGCTTCGGCATCCAGCTGGTTTTGGTACTGTTCATTCTGATAAGTACTTTTATCGGTCAGTGCCCATCCGGCATCCTTACGGTATCCTTCATACCACCAACCGTCCAGCACGGAGAAATTAAGCACACCGTTCATCAATGCCTTCTCGCCCGACGTACCCGAAGCTTCTGCCAACCGCGTAGGGGTATTCATCCAGATATCCACACCCGAGATAAGATGGCGCGCCAGGTCCATGTCGTAATTCTCCAAGAATATGATTTTACCTAAAAATTCCGGGCGCCGGGATATTTCCACGATTTGCTTGATCAGTCCCTGCCCGGCACCGTCATTGGGATGGGCTTTGCCTGCAAAGATGAACTGTACCGGATATTTCGGATTATTCACGATTCTAGCAAGTCGGTCTATATCCGTGAACAGAAGATGAGCCCTCTTATATGTAGCAAAACGGCGTCCGAAACCTATTAGAAGGGCATCGGGATTGAATCTCTCAAAAATGGAAACGCTCAATGCCGGATCAACCTGACTCCTAAGCCAGTCCTTGCTGCATTTGCTTTTGATATAGTCCAGCAATTTTGCTTTCTGTTTTAACCGGGTATTCCATATCTCTTCATCTGGGATGCCATAGACAGCCTCCCAGATTTTCTGATTGGACTGGTCGCAGAAAAAGTTCTCATCAAAATTGTCCTTGAAAAGCTTTTTCCATTCTGCCGCACACCAGGTAGGCAGATGTACCCCGTTGGTTACATAACCCACATGGTTCTCTTCCGGGAAGTATCCCTTCCAGATCGGCGCAAACATTTGCTGGGATACCGATTTATGCAACTTGCTGACGCCGTTTACCTCCTGGCAGGTCTTGCAGGCGAAGACAGACATGCAGAAACGTTCCTCCTTGTCTCCCGGATTGTGACGCCCGAGATCCATCAGGTTATCCCAGGTTATACCCAACTTGCCAGGATATCCCTTCATATATTTATTGAAAAGCCCTTCGTCAAAATAATCATGACCAGCGGGTACGGGAGTATGTACGGTATAAAGTGAGGAAGCACGTACCAGCTCCATGGCCTGCCCGAAATTCAAGCCGCCATTTATGTAATCACAAAGCCGCTGGATATTGATCAATGCGGCATGCCCCTCATTACAGTGATATACATCCTTCGTTATACCCAAAGCTTTCAGCGTCATCATCCCGCCTATGCCAAGCAGAATTTCCTGTTTTAGCCGATTCTCCCAGTCACCTCCATACAGATGGTGAGTGATAGGGCGGTCAAACTCGCTGTTGAGTTCATTGTCCGTATCCAGCAGATAAAGGGGGATACGCCCCACACTGGCTTTCCAGACATTGGCATGTACCACAAAACTGTCGGCATAGGGGACGTGGATTACCAGTTGTTTCCCATCCGGTTGCATTACCTTTTCAATCGGGAGCTGCCCGAAATTCTGCGCTTTATAATTGACTGTCTGCTGGCCGTCCATGGAAAGCGACTGGTCAAAATAACCGTAACGGTACAAAAGTCCTATGGCACAAAGGTCCACATTGCTGTCCGACGCCTCTTTCAGGTAATCCCCCGCCAACATTCCCAAACCGCCGGAATATATCTTAAGAACTTCATCCAAGCCGTATTCCATGCTGAAATAAGCTATTGACGGGCGCTGGTGGTCCGGTTCCACATCGACGTATTTTTTGAAGGCGGAATAGACGGCATCCATTTTATAGACAAAGTTCTCATCATGTGCCAGCGCTACCAGCTTCTCATAATTCATCCGCTCCAGAAGCAATACCGGATTCTGTTCCACCTCTTTCCAAAGTTCCGGGTCCAAATCACAATACAGTTTCTTTGCGTCATCATTCCATGTCCACCAGAGATTATGTGCGATTTCTGCAAGTTTCCGCAGTTCTGCAGGAAGATGTGAACCTACTGTAATCTCCCTCCACTGAGGGGTATTTACATTATAACTTGAATATTCCATGACATTTTAATTAAATAAGTCCTAATCTTTATTCAGTCCTTTTATTATTTTTCGTTTACCGACAATCCATACCGTATCATTCTCCTTGAAAATTGTATCAGGGTCTGGATTCATAATATTCACGGTACTCCTCTCTATTCCGATAATGATGCTATCCGATATGTCTGCCTCCCGGATCGTCTTTCCGATCAATGGTGAACCTCCTTCGACAGGAAATTGCCCTATTTCCATCTCATCCTGCGAGGATGTTCCGTTCCCGTTCCTTTCTACCTTCTTTTGCTCCATGGATGTCCGGAAGCTTTCCAACTGTCGGTCCGTACCTACGACCGTAACCTTGTCATATGGATAGAGATGTTCTTCCCCTTGTGGTATATCTAGGCGTTTTTCTCCACGGGTGATTGAAATCACATTTATCTGAAACAAGGTGCGCAAGCTGCTTTCTTTTAATGTTCTGCCCACATATATGGAATCAGGGGATACTGTGAAATCCGCCAAATGTAATTCCTTGAACGGGATATTGCTGCCAAGGGTGGAGCCTGTATCACTTTCTGTAGAAAGTCCATTCCCATCCGTCCCTTGAAAGTTTGCCATAAATTGTCTCTCTATAGTCAGCGACCGTTTCTTGATCCGCTTGGAAAAATAAATGACGGCAATGATAATGGAAGAGACTACCAGCCCGGCTCCCAAGGCAACATTGAAAAGATGGGTAATGATACTCATCATGATAATCGTGCAAATCAGTATTTTGACAAGTACTATTGATACCAAAGGCCCTCTGTTGAACTTGTTGTCCGTCCAGAGTTTACGGAACTCGGTTGAATTGTTCTTTTTCATGATGATGGCCCACAGAAACGGGGATATGACAAGAAAGATGATGATGAAGCCCAACAAGTTCCCTTCCATTCCCGGCAGACTTTTCCTAATCAAAGGATGCACATAGGAAAAATATAAAGTGATGAAAAAAACGCATACGACCAGATAGAGTGTGACAGACACCAGCATAGACCGGATCAGTTTATGCCAAGTACCCTGGTGTTTTACAGTCATTGCCCCGGACGTATAGTGTACGAGATAATCTTTCAGGGATTCAGGCATGTGGATGTCTATAAACCGGTATGCTGGTTCCGAAAGCCATATCATATAGGGGGTAAGAAAAGTCGTTATGACAGATACGGCCACTATCACCGGATAGAGATACTTGTCCGTGACATTCAGACTGACGCCTAAAGATGCGATGATGAATGCGAACTCACCGACCTGTGTCAGTGAAAAGCCGGACTGTATGGCAATTTTCAACGGCTGGCCGGAAAGCAAGACACCAAAGCTCCCGAACAGTACCTGACCGGACAGTACCAGCAATGTCAGGATGAGAATAGGGACGGCATATTCCCACATCATGGCAGGATCGATCATCATTCCTACCGACACGAAAAATATGGAAGCGAACAGGTCTTTTACCGGCTGTACGATATGTACGATTTTTTCCGCTTCAACGGTCTCTGCCAGCAGGGACCCCATGACAAAGGCTCCCAATGCGGCAGAAAATCCCGCTTTTGTCGCAATCATCACCATTCCCAGGCAAAGTCCCAGAGAGGTTATCAATAAAATCTCGTTGCTGGTGAAACGGCGTATCTTCTTCAGCAGGGTAGGTATCAGATAGATGCCCAATGCCGACCAGAAAATCAGGAAAGCGGCCAGTTTCAATATACTTTCCAGCATCTCCTTCCCTTCAAAATGTTTGCCTACCGCCAACGTGGAAAGAACAACCATCATCACTACCGCCACCAGATCTTCGATAACAAGAATCCCCAAGACAATGCCAGTGAATTTCTGTTGGAGAAGTCCCATGTCATTGAAGGCCTTGAATACGATGGCCGTGGACGACATGGACAACATTCCACCCAGAAAAATACTGCTCATGTGGGAGAACCCCATTGCATTCCCCGCTGTATAGCCTATGAACATCATGCCACATACAATAGTGACAGTGGCAACGATAGCCGTAATGCCCACATTTATCAATTTCTTGAACGAAAAGTCCAGTCCCATCGCGAACAGCAGAAAAATGACACCGATGTCCGCCCATATTTTGATATTGGCAGGATCGGAAACAGTCGGGACCAGGGAAACGGAAGGACCCGCCATAATACCGGCTACAATGTAGCCCAATATGACCGGTTGCTTCAGCCACTTGAAAATGACGGTTACAATACCGGCAATAATCAGAATTATGGCAAGATCCGATATTAAAGGAGCAACTTCTGACATATTAACGGTTATTTTAGATCGATAATTCGTTAAGGACCCGGATCAGGCTTTTGTCAATAGGCTTGTCCTTTTTGATTGCCTGGACAAAAGGAACATAAACAATCTCGTTGTTCCGTATGCCTATCATAACATTCCGCTGGCCTTCCATTAAAGCCTGAATTGCGGCTTCACCCAGCCGGCTTGCCAGTATGCGGTCATTGGCACTCGGAGCACCACCCCGTTGCAGATGGCCCAGGATAGAAACCCTGACATCATACCCGGGATATTCCTTCTTTACCCGGTCGGCGTAATATATGGCACCTCCATTCTTGTTTTCAGGACTTTCGGTCACAATTACGATGCTGCTGTTTTTCGTCTTTCTGAATCCGCGCCCGATGAATGTTTCCAACTGGTCCACGTCCGTCCTGTCCTCCGGGATGATGGCCGCTTCAGCACCGGAAGCTATTGCGCTGTTTTGTGCCAGGAAGCCCGCATCACGCCCCATCACTTCGACAAAGAAGATACGGTCATGGGAGGTTGCCGTGTCCCTGATTTTATCCACGCATTCCACAATGGTATTCAATGCCGTATCATATCCTATGGTAAAATCGGTGCCATATAGGTCATTGTCAATGGTGCCGGGCAATCCTATGCACGTCACATCATACTCCTCCGCAAAGATACGGGCTCCCGTCAGGGAACCGTCTCCACCGATAATTATCAAAGCATTGATGTTCTCTTTCTGTATGACCTTATAAGCTTTCTTGCGTCCTTCGGGAGTGGTGAAAGTCTCGGAGCGAGCTGTTTTCAGTATGGTGCCTCCCCTCTGGATAATGCTACTTACATCTTCCGTCGTGAGTTCTTTCACTTCACCGGCAATCAGCCCCTCGTAACCTCTATAAATTCCTTTCACTTTAAATCCGTTAAAAATGGCGGCGCGGGTCACGGCACGGATAGCCGCGTTCATTCCTGAAGCATCCCCTCCGGAAGTCAGAATTCCAATATACTTGTTATCCATAATTTGTTTTTTATATTTTAATTAATCAGGCAAAATCAGAAAGCAACTGTTTTAGCCTTTTTCTGCTATAAAAGATACGGCTTTTTATCGTACCCAGTGACACTCCTATCTTTGCGGCTATTTCCCGATATTTGACTCCGGTACAACATAAAAACGACATAATGCGCTTTAGGCAATGTTTTAAGGGCTTCCCTTATCTCTTTTGCATCATGCCCGTTATCCACGAAAATGAAAGAGTCGTCCCTTAACAGGAAATGATATTCAGGTTCTGATAATACATATAAATTCCCTCGTATTTTCTTTGTCCGGCAATTATTGATAAATGCATTGCGCATGATGGTATACATCCAGCCTTTAAAATTCGTACCGGAATCAAACTTATCCTTATTATCCAACGTCCTCAACATTGTTTCCTGCAACAAGTCTTCTGCTTCATCCTTGTCAGCAGTCAGTTTATATGCAAAACAATGCAGTTCATTCTGAAGGGCTACCAGCGCTTTATCGAAATCAAATCCTCTCATTATATTTATTTTGGAATTCAAATATCCGGGTGAAGGCATTCCCTGATAATAAGAAATGCCTTCTGTAGAGTCTCATCAAGATATCTTATTTGACATCAATAGTTTTGGTGGTTTCCTGAACCTTCTTATCTACAACTTTGGGAATATCGATAAACAGGACCCCGTGTTCCACTTTGGCCGAAATTTTATCTTTTTCCACATTATCCGGCAGCAGGATACTCTGCTGGAATCGGGAATAGGAGAATTCACGGCGCAAGTATTTTCCGTCTTTCTTCTCCTCCTTTTTCTCGTCCTTTTTTTCCATGCAGATTACCAGATTGTTGCTTTCATCCACACTTACCTTAAAATCATTCTTGGTCATTCCCGGAGCTGCCAGTTCTACCTTGTAGTCCTTTTCATTCTCAATCACATTGATGGCTGGAGCCGTAGCGTTTGCTCTTGCCATCCATTCATTGTCAAAGAAATCGTTAAAAATACTCGGTAACCAATTCTGGTTTGTTTTTACAGGTACCATTTTTACCTCCTCTTTAAAAGTTAATAATTAAAACTTAAAAAAAAGCATCTGCTTGATAGACAGATTTTTATTTTTTAGCCATCCCTTGTTTGGCCACAGCTTCTGCCCGTTTCCGTATCTCTTCCGGGTTTCCAAGGTAGTAGTCCTTGACAAGAACCAGCCTGTCGTCAAATTCAAAGACATAAGGAACTGCCGTAGGCAGGTTCAGGTTGGAAATATCCGTATCGGAAATTCCTTTGAGATGCTTGATGATTCCGCGCAGGCTGTTACCATGGGCGACTACCAGCAGGCTGTCCTTATACATCAATGCGGGAAAGATGATGCATTCCCAGTAAGGCATGACACGCCCAATAGCATCTTTCAGGGATTCCGTACGGGGAAGTTCCCTATCTGGCACACCGGCATAGCGGATATCCATGCCCGGATTACGGGGATCATCTTTGCCTACCGGAGCGGGAGCCACGTCATAGCTTCTTCGCCAGATGTGTACTTGTTCTTCACCATATTGGACCGCTGTTTCACTCTTATTCAGTCCCTGAAGCATACCGTAATGCTTCTCGTTCAGCCGCCAGGTCTTTTCAACCGGAATCCAGTCTTCATCCAGCCGGTCCAGGACACAGTTCAACGTTTTTACGGCACGTTTCAAGTAAGAAGTGTAAGCTGCCTCAAAAGAAAATCCGGCCTCCCGTAATGCATCGCCTGCCTTGCAGGCTTCTTCGACTCCTTTCTCGCTTAAATCCACGTCCGTCCATCCAGTAAAACGGTTTTCTTTGTTCCATAGACTTTCGCCATGACGTAATAACACTATTCTTTTCATGGATACTTCTTCTTTATGCAATGGTTATTGAAGAATCCAGATATACGTCCTGAATGGTGTTCAGAAGTTGAATTCCGTCTTTCATCGGTTTCTGGAAAGCCTTACGACCGCTGATCAGCCCCATACCACCTGCACGCTTATTTACTACTGCCGTTACGACAGCATCATGCAGGTCGGATTCCCCATGGGATTCACCGCCCGAGTTAATCAATCCGACACGTCCCATATAGCCATTCGCCACCTGATAACGGCAAAGGTCTATCGGATGGTCAGTGGTCAGTTCCGAATACATACACTCGTTTGTCTTTCCGAATCCGATAGCCTTGAAACCGCCGTTATTGGATGGGAGCTTCTGCTTCACGATATCGGCTTTGATGGTAACCCCGATATGGTTGGCTTGTCCTGTTAAATCGGCAGCGGCATGATAGTCGGTCCCATCCTTTTTGAAGCTGCTGTTTCTCAAATAGCACCACAGAATAGTAGCCATTCCCAATTCGTGGGCATATTCAAAAGCCTGTGACACTTCCACTATCTGGCGGCGGCTTTGTTCCGAACCGAAATAAATGGTAGCACCGACAGCTACGGCTCCCATGTTCCATGCCTCTTTCACCGTACCGAACATTACCTGGTCGTAGCTGTTCGGATAAGTCAGCAACTCATTATGGTTCAGTTTGACGATAAAGGGTATTTTGTGTGCATATTTGCGTGCCATGGCACCCAACACACCGAATGTGGATGCCACGGCATTACACCCTCCTTCAATGGCCAGCTTTATGATGTTTTCGGGATCGAAATAAAGCGGATTGGGGGCAAAAGACGCTCCTGCAGAATGTTCTATGCCCTGGTCTACAGGCAGAATGGATACATAGCCCGTATTGGCCAGACGTCCATGTCCGTATAAAGCCTGCAAACTTTCCAATGTACGGATATTCCTGTCGGAATTCATCCATACCTTATCTATCATATCCGGTCCCGGAATATGGATAAGTTGTTTGTCTATCGTCTTACATGTATGGTTCAGGTAGTACTCAGCCTTTCCTCCCAATAAATCTACTATTTTCATTTTATTTATTTTTATTGATTATTCTGGTTTATGACTCCCGTTCACCCAGTTTTGCATCCATAAAAAGGATAGCACTGTCTCCGGCTTTCCTCAGCCGACTAACAATATTGAGTACATTCGCTTCTTCTTCTACCTGCTCACGAACAAATTGCCACAAGAAGTCCTGAGTGGCATTGTCTTTCTCTTCGGATGCTACCTGTACCAATTCATCAATCAGTTTGGAAACATGTTTTTCATGCTCCAAAGCATGTTCGAATACTTCAACAGGGTTACCCCAACCTTGTGGAACCACATCGACCTTGTCCACTTTCGGGGTTGCCTCACGCTTAATCATGTACTCAGCAATGGCATATGCATGCCCGGTCTCTTCTGCAGATTGTTTCTGCATCCAGCGAGCCATTCCGGAAAAGCCCTCTCTTTCCAGATAAAAAGACATCGATAAATACAGGTTGGCAGACCATAATTCTGCTGTGATTTGCTCATTCAGGGCATTTTGCAATTTTTCAGTCATGATGAATCAAACTTTTAATGTTAATAATAAATCCAAATTATCTCTCTTCTTTAAGAACAAGCATGGGCTTGTTTCAAGATTTCAATTAATACCGGACGTATCCCGCTGATAAAACATTCCACGGCGATCACCATCAGAATAAGTCCCATCAGTCTCATCATTACATTGTTTCCCGTCTCTCCCAAGATTTTTAAAAGCTGGGTGGACGCGCACAGAATAAAGAAGGAAAGAATGCAGACCAAAGCGATTACGCCAAGCAATACTATTTTGAAAGTATATTCCGAAGCATCTTCCATCAATGTTATTCCACTGGAAATCGCTCCCGGACCGCATAACATCGGAATGGCAAGAGGTGTGATGGTTATATCTTTGGAATATTCTTTTCGTTCAGTTTCATTCAGTTTCACATGGGTGAAATGTGCCTGCAACATATCATATCCGATTTTAAAGATGATGATACCTCCCACAATCCGGAATCCGTCTGTTGAGATACCGAAAAAATGAAACAGGATCCTGCCCGACAATGTAAAAAGGACTAATATGATAAATGCAATGGTACATGCTTTCAAGGCGATACATCTGCGTTCTTTCGTATTCATTCCATCAGTCATTTGCAGGAATACCGGCATCACTCCAAGCGGGTCCATCAAGGTGAATAGCGAAGTGAAACACAATGTTAAATATACAAATATATCCATGATGACATATAGTTTATTATCGATTATTATATCGCAAAAAACATACCAGATAGCATTCTGCAATATTAAATTTTGCATAACATCAATCTTAAATCCATACCGTCAAAAATAAGGTAGTTTCCGTTCGTTTTCCTTGGCGAGGATACGTAACAATTCCATAAATGCCGTACTTACATATATACGGTCTGCATACAGCCCGCTGATGAAAGAATGGAAGGACATATTCACATTCCGGCATAATATGAGAAATGTGTTTACCTGACATGATATGTACTGCTCGTGTTCAAGCAATTCATTCAGGGCATTCAATGGCGTTGTCCATTCATGTGTATCCCGTTTCATTTCATTGATTGCAACACATCCTCCATCATGGCATATCCGATTCATCATCTGATAAACCTTGTTCATATTGTCCTGTGCTTGGGAGTTTAGCCAAGAGCTAAGTATTGGAAGCCGTTCATCTTCAAAATAAACCTGCAATGACAGGTATAAACCGGTTGACCATATTTCTGTATTGATCAACTCATTCATGGCGTTTTCTATTCGTTTATCCATTATCACTCTGAATATTGAAAATCCATTACTAATATTATGTGTTATTCCCAGTATATAAAAATTCCATTCGATTGTGGGTAACCCATAAAACGAAATTCTTAAACGAGGCTTAAATAATAGGATAACTTATCGGCGTAGACAAATTGTCATAAAAAATAGCACTATGATGTCTTTTTGTCTTGCCTCCCTTGCAGAATATCCAATAAGACATCCAGTTCTCTTTCTATTCCTTCAATCTTATCGGAAATACAGTCCAAAGTATTATGGTGCAGACTAGCTTTACACTCCTGCAACTCTCTTGACAGAGAAAGTATCTGTAACCAAAGTTCTTCCTCTATGTGATAGGGGGAGTTACTATTATCTAGTACCATAGCAGGAGAAGGCAGAAAAGTGCTTTGGCATGTAATTTGTATGATAATGAACGGTATGTTCCGAAAGAGACAGGAATGGAAATGAAAGGATAGAATATTCCACAAAAGACAGTAACAAACGAAGGGGGGGAAGTCGTTGGAGACAGTTGTCTCGCTTTTAAAACAAGTTGCTTTCATAATGTTTATTATAAGCCAACCCTGTTCCCTGGAGTTGTGTTTATATAAAGTTAAGCGTGGGAACTTTGGTATTACCGTTCAGAAGTATCCCCATACTCAACAACATATAATACACAAAGCCCCACGCCTATATATAACAAAAATCTATATAAATAGTACGTGGAGCGTCCAATGTATTATCCAATTGTTGTTTCGAAATTGGGGATTTCCTGAACTTGGATAATGCCTTAACGCTTTACTATAAATCTTCTATTTTCAAAAGACTAATACAAATGTAATAAAAGAAATGAATTCTTTCAAAGGAAATATCTCCTTTTTTAAGGGGTGGCTTAATTTTTCTTCATTAAAAGTCTTAGAATTACTGCCTGCCAAAGCCCGTCACAATTTTTTTGAAATCCTCAAGCTGTACATTAAGCTCTATATAGTACAAGCAGAAAAACAGACCATGATGCCGCAGGCAGTATAGGCCATAACCCACTCTTCCGTGAGTATCTTATCTATTTGACAATAATAAAAATGTAAAGGAGGATAATGACATGGACAATATTCGTATCCCAATACATATAGGTTAACATATAAGGGAGAATGGTCACGGAGTCCACAAACCATAGAATGAAAAAATATATTTCCATCGTGTACGGTTTATGTCTCTATCCGGATATTTGACCGGTGCCGCAAATGCGCAATGCATACTCCACAAAAAAACACCAGGGAGGAAAAATAAGTCATACTGAATAACGCCTGTCTGTAATGGGCCATGGATACAAATGAACTACAGATAATAGCTGCAATAGATATAACGATACAAGCACAAAATAATGTACGAACGTGTCCATCAGTTGCATTTGGATGAAACAGTACCACTTTATGCAATGTTTGGTTAGATTGAGTCTGAACATAGGACCTTAAAAATTAGACGGATATAAATTTACTAAAAATCTGTGGAAAAGAGGAATAGAAAGGCGGAAATGTTTTTAAAACGGCTATGAATAAAGCGTTTGTGAGGACAAATGAGGACAAAGGCATAAAACGAGGTAACGCAAAAAAAAGTAAATTTATGAAGTAGAAAGGTTGCTAAATCATTACCCCGTGAAAGGTGGTTTTTGATACTCCGTGCTGAATTTTTCTCCGTATGGCTTCGGTTGGTTTACAAGGCATAACTCATTGATACTTAATTTTAAACTTAAAAAACGAGTATGGCAAGAAGTACATTCAAAGTGCTGTTCTACGTGAACGGCAACAAGGAGAAAAACGATATTGTCCGCATCATAGGACGGGTAACGATTAACGGGATTGTGACGCAGTTCAGCTATAAGTAGAGTATCCCGAAAACGCTTTGGGACGTGAAAGGGAACAGGGCGAAAGGCAAGAGTGCGGAAGTACGTGATATCAACCTTGCCCTTGACAACATCAAGGCTCAAATCATCAAGCACTACCTGCGTATATTCGACCGTGAAGCGTTCGTGACGGCTGAAATGGTGAGCAATGCTTATCAGGGTATCGGCAGTGAGTATGAGACACTGCTCAAAGCGTCCGGACGTGAGAACGAAGTATTCAAGAAGCGTGTCGGAAAAGACAGGGTAATGGCAACCACCGTTCACGGGTGGTGGCAAGAAACCATGTGGCAGCGTTCATCAAGTCTTTTTACAGACGGACGGATATGTTCATGCTGGAGATTAAGCCCGACTTCATCAAGGGGTTTGCAGCCTACCTATCAACGAAAGCGGGACTTCACAACGGGACGATATGGGAAAAATGCATGTGGCTGAAAGGCGTTGTCATGTGTGTGCACTTTAACGGACTAATACCGAAAAAAACGTTTGCCCAATTCCACATCAGCCCTAATGTGACGGAACGTGAGTTCCTGACGGAAGATGAACTGAAAACGTTGATGACGCACGAGTTGGGGATGTCCAACTGTTCTATATTCGTGACATTTTTGTTTTCGCCAGCTTCACTGCCCTCTCTTTCGTGGACATCAAGGAACTAACCAATAGCAACATCGTAGAAGTGAATGGTGAGAAGTGGATATTGTCCAAACGGTACAAGACAAAAGTGCCGTTCCAAGTGAAACTGTTGGATACTCCTTTGCAGATTATCGAGCGTTACCGACCCTGTCAGGAAGACAATCTCATATTCCCTAATCTCAACTACTGGTCTATCTGCAAATCTCTGAAAAAGGGGATGAAAGAGTGCGGATAACAAAGGATATTTCATTTCAGTATTAAAACTATTAGATCGGAAGAGCA
>OIQI01000236.1_pt1 | contig 17044 bp, 10 predicted proteins | sample 1585911 | NCBI WGS metagenome assembly OIQI01 (sample SAMN02675049, study PRJEB24791) | human gut metagenome, SKBSTL061 | isolation source: stool | host: Homo sapiens | place: USA
CGTAGCGTCAAAAGTCAGTTTGCCTTGATAGCCCACTTCTTTGACAATCTTATCCGCCAATTGAGCGATGGTGATTTCTTTTCCCGTACCGATATTGATATGGCAGTTACGGATATCCTTGGAACCGGGTGTGTATGTATCCTTAAAGTCCACATGCTCCATGATATAGACACTGGCATCGGCCATTTCCTCACTCCATAAGAATTCACGCAACGGCTTGCCTGTACCCCATAAGGTCACTTCCTGTCCGGAGATGCCGTATTTTTTCAATACAGCCAGAATTTCCTCATCCGTATTCAAACCGCTTACTCCCTCCACAGGGCGGAGATTCATATCTTTACGCACCGCATCCCAATCTCCTTCATTCAGGCATTTTCCCAAATGAATCTTACGAATCATGGCAGGCAGCACATGGCTGTTCTCCAAATGGAAATTATCATTGGGACCGTAAAGGTTCGTAGGCATCACGGCTATGTAATTGGTTCCATATTGCAGGTTAAAACTTTCGCACATCTTCAATCCCGCAATCTTCGCAATAGCGTATGGTTCGTTGGTGTACTCCAACGGTGAAGTCAGCAACACCTCTTCCTTCATGGGTTGTCCGGCATCACGAGGGTAAATGCAAGTGCTTCCCAAAAACAAGAGTTTCTTTACATTGTGACGGAAGCTCTCTCCTATCACATTCTGCTGAATCTGCAAGTTCTGATAAATAAAATCGGCACGGTAAAGACTGTTCGCCATGATGCCTCCCACATGTGCCGCTGCCAGAATGACATACTGGGGCTGCTCTTCATCAAAAAACTTCTTCACAGCCTGCCCGTCCAGCAAATCCAGTTCTTTGTGAGAACGGCCTACCAGATTGGTATATCCCTTTTGCTGCAAATTATTCCATATAGCAGACCCCACCAGTCCGTGGTGGCCTGCTACATATATCTTGGCTGTTTTTTCCATTATTCTGCTATTTGAGCCTTTAAATACAGTTTCTTCACGAACTTCATATCATGCTTCACCATGATTTTCACCAGTTCGGGGAAAGAAGTCTTACGGGGATTCCAGCCCAGCAACGTTTTGGCTTTAGTGGGATCACCCAGCAACTGCTCCACTTCGGCAGGACGGAAATACTTAGGATCGACGGCAACCAGTTCCTTGCCCGTCGCCACATCGATGCCTCTTTCATCCACCCCTTTGCCTTCCCAGCGCAACTCAATGCCCACTTCCTTGAAGGCCAAGGTACAGAACTCGCGCACCGTATGGTACTCGCCGGTCGCAATAACAAAATCTTCGGGAGTATCGTGCTGAAGAATCATCCACATACACTCCACATAATCCTTGGCATAGCCCCAGTCGCGCAAAGAATCCAGATTTCCCAGATACAGCTTGTCCTGATATCCCTGGGCTATACGTGCGGCAGCCAAAGTAATCTTGCGTGTTACAAAGTTTTCACCACGACGTTCGCTCTCATGGTTGAACAGGATGCCGTTCACGGCAAACATACCGTAACTTTCACGATAATTCTTGGTAATCCAGAAACCATACTGCTTGGCCACCCCATACGGAGAACGGGGATAGAAAGGAGTCGTTTCCTTCTGAGGGACTTCCTGCACCAGTCCGAACAACTCAGAGGTAGATGCCTGATAAATCTTGGTCTTTTTTTCCAGACCCAGGATCCGGACAGCTTCCAACATACGCAGCGTGCCTACCGCATCCGCTTCCGCTGTGTACTCGGGTACATCGAAACTTACTTTCACATGGCTCTGAGCAGCCAGATTATAGATTTCATCGGGCTGTACAGCCTGAATGATACGTATCAGCGAACTACTGTCGGTCATATCCCCCCAATGCAGGTTCACCAAACGGGTCTTTTGCATATCACGAACCCACTCGTCCAGATAGAGATGTTCTATACGACCTGTGTTGAATGAAGAAGAACGGCGCAGAATACCGTGAACCTCATATCCCTTTTCAATCAAAAACTCTGCCAGGAATGAACCGTCCTGACCTGTAATACCTGAAATTAAAGCTACTTTTTTCATTTCGTTTATTGTAAATGGCCTTATGCAAGCCCTCTTGGTTATTTCATATCACATAGCTATCTACTGCTATCTGCCTTTCGGCATGGCAAAGGGCGGAATGACCAAACAGAACGGCAGATGACAGACAGCATACACTCCATGTATGCAGAAATAAAATATATACAAGAAAGAATATTTACTCCGCCGAAAATTCTTTGATGCGCTGTTCCTCGCTCAACCGGCAGATCAGCAATGTGTTATTCTTCTCAGCAACGATATATCCGTCCAGTCCCTGTACCACCACCCTCTTTTCCTGTGTAGTGTGAATCACACAGTTACGGGTTTCATACAACTTTATATTCTCACCTATCTGCGTATTATTATGGGCATCTTTCGGCAAATTCTCGTGCAACGATCCCCAAGTACCCAAATCACTCCATCCAAAGCTGGCAGGAAGGACAAAAATCTCATCCGCCTTCTCCATAATGGCATAATCCACCGAAATATTCTCGCACAAAGGGAAATTCTGGTTAATCATTTCCTGCTCCTTGTCCGTATAATAATAAGGAAGCAAACGCTCGAACACCTTCGAAATGGCAGGCTGATATACGCGCAGGGCGTTCACCACCGTATTTACATTCCACACAAAAATACCGGCATTCCAGAAGAAATTATTTTTTTGAATATAGCGCCGGGCTGTTTCCAGATCGGGTTTCTCTTTAAAAGAATACACCCGGAATACCTCCTTATTGGCGGTAGAAGGTACACTGAGATCAGCTTCAATGTAACCGTAGCCCGTCTCAGGACGGGTAGGTTTCATGCCCAGGGTAAGGATAGCGTCCGAATCGGCCGTAAAATTCATCGCCGAATTAATCACCCGCTGAAACTCCGCGATATTCATCACAATGTGGTCGCTGGGGGTCACCACCATATTGGCCTTAGGATTACGTGCCTTTATTTTCCAACTGACGTATGCTATACAAGGAGCCGTATTGCGACGGCAAGGCTCACGCAGGATATGATCATCAGCAATATCGGGCAACTGCTCCTTTACAGTATCCGCATACTTCTCTGATGTCACCACCCAAATATTTTCCGGAGGACAGATCCCCTGAAAACGGTCAGCCGTAAGTTGGATCAATGTACGGCCGCAACCCAGTACATCAATAAATTGCTTAGGATAATCAGGAGTACTCATCGGCCAGAAACGGCTTCCAACACCTCCGGCCATTATAACGAGGTGATTATTCTTGATGTTCATATGATTCATTTTTTACGTTGTATGACCGCAAAGATAAGTATTATTTTTTAAAAAAAGTATTGCGTTTTAATTTATATGTCCTATATTTGCATACGACTAACATTTTTTTTGTCATGAAACAACCGACAACTGAAAACTCTGATATAATTAAACTAGTAGCGATATTAGGTGATTTTGCCTTGTTGAACCTTTCTATGATACTTGTGTTTTTTATTCTGAAAGGAATAGATTCACAGGCCATAGCCCATATTTCATTGAAAACCTACCTGCTGACTTCCAACCTGTGCTATATTCCCTGCATATCCATCTTTGGGGTCATACTGCACAACCGCATAGTGCGTCCGGAACAGATTGTAGGCCGTCTGTTAGGAACAATCAGCTTGCATGTAGTCATCTTCCTCACGGTGCTGGCCATTATTAAGGTAGATAACTTCTCACGCATCTATCTGCTTGCTTTCTATCTGTCTTTCATACCTTTAGCTATAGGATGGCGGCTGACATTACGGTTCTTTGTGAAAATGTTCCGCCGCAGTGGCAGGAACCTGCACGCCACTGTACTGATAGGTGACGGGGACAATATGGTGGAGCTATACCATACGTTGAACGATTTGACTTACGGATACAGGGTTTTAGGCATTTTCTATGATGAGAAGGACTCTAATTACCCCAAAGGGATTCCCTTTAAAGGTCCTGTAAACCAATTATTTGAATGGTTATCCCATAACACCGTGCACGAACTGTACTGTGGTCTGCCATCCAGCAGAAAGGATGATATTCTGGCCATCATGAACTATTGCGAGAACAATCTGATCCGCTTCTATAGCGTACCTCATGTACGTAATTACATAAAGCGTCAGCTGCAACTGGAATTATTGGGTGAAGTTCCTGTATTGTCCATCCGTACCGAACCGTTGCAGAACCCGGTAAACAGACTGGCAAAACGGTTATTTGATTTGACATTTTCCTCTCTGTTTTTACTTACAATTTTTCCATTTATGTACCTGATTGTAGGTCTTATTATTAAAATTTCATCACCTGGTCCCATTTTCTTCAAACAGGAGAGAAACGGGGAAAACGGGAAAATCTTTAAATGCTATAAGTTCCGTTCCATGAAAGTGAACGCATTGTCCGATTCATTGCAGGCTACCAAGAATGATCCCCGCAAGACCAAGTTCGGCAACTTCCTGCGAAAGAGCAATCTGGACGAACTGCCGCAATTCATTAATGTTTTCAAAGGAGAAATGTCTATTGTAGGTCCCAGACCCCATATGCTGAAACATACAGAGGAATATTCCCAACTGATTAACAAATACATGATGCGCCACCTTGTCAAACCCGGAATTACCGGATGGGCGCAAGTCACCGGCTACCGGGGAGAAACCAAAGAACTTTCCCAAATGGAAGGCAGGGTAAGAAGAGACCTGTGGTATATTGAGAACTGGACTTTCCTGCTCGACATCCGCATCATGATAAAAACAGTAACCAACATGTTCCGGGGCGAGAAAAACGCCTATTAATTCAAATCGTAGGAACATTATAAAAAATAAAAAGATATGAAAGGTATTGTACTAGCCGGAGGTTCGGGCACGCGCCTCTATCCTATTACCAAAGGAGTATCCAAACAGTTGCTCCCTGTCTTCGACAAACCCATGATTTATTATCCTATATCGGTACTTATGCTGGCCGGCATACGGGAAATACTCATTATCTCCACCCCATACGACTTACCGAGCTTCAAAAGACTGTTAGGAGACGGAAGCGATTTCGGAGTACGCTTTGAATATGCGGAACAGCCTTCGCCCGACGGACTGGCTCAGGCTTTCATCATCGGCGAGAAATTCATCGGAAATGATTCCGTCTGCCTTGTACTGGGTGATAACATATTCCACGGCAACGGTCTGTCCGCCATGTTGAGAGAATCCGTACGTGCTGCCGAAGAGGACAAGAAAGCAACGGTATTCGGCTATTGGGTCAGTGATCCCGAAAGATATGGCGTAGCGGAATTCGACAAGGATGGCAATTGTCTCTCTATTGAAGAAAAACCTGCCCAACCTAAGTCCAACTATGCCGTGGTGGGACTCTATTTCTATCCCAACAAGGTGGTGGAAGTAGCCAAGAATATCAAGCCTTCGGCACGGGGAGAACTGGAAATCACCACCGTAAACCAGCAATTTCTTCAGGACAAGGAATTGAAAGTACAGACATTGGGCAGAGGTTTCGCATGGCTGGATACCGGTACTCACGACTCGCTGGCCGAGGCAAGTACCTACATCGAAGTCATTGAAAAGCGCCAGGGGCTGAAAGTGGCATGCCTTGAGGGCATAGCTTTGAGAAAAGGCTGGATTACCCCGGAAAAGATGCAGGAACTGGCTCAGCCGATGCTTAAAAACCAATACGGACAATATTTACTGAAAGTTATAAAAGAACTGGGATTAGAATAATGGAAGTTATAAAAACAGCAATAGACGGGGTTTTCATTTTGGAACCCCGTATTTTTAATGATGCAAGAGGGTATTTCTTTGAAAGCTTCTCGGGACGTGAATTTGAAGAAAAAGTATGCAGGACTACATTTGTACAGGATAATGAGAGTTTCTCCACTTATGGTGTATTACGCGGCCTGCATTTCCAGAAACCTCCTTTCACACAAAGCAAACTGGTGCGTGTAATCAAGGGAGCAGTACTGGATGTGGCTGTAGATATCCGGAAAGGTTCTCCCACTTTCGGGAAGCATGTGGCTGTAGAATTGACCGGAGAGAATCACCGGCAGTTTTTTATCCCCCGCGGATTCGCACACGGCTTTGCGGTACTAAGTGACGAAGTGTTGTTCCAATACAAATGTGACCATTATTATGCTCCGCAAAGCGAAGGAGGAATCGCATGGGACGACCCCGATCTAGGCATAGACTGGCGACTTCCGGCCGACAAGGTTATTTTGTCCGACAAGGACAAGAAACATCCGAGATTGAAAGACTATCAAACGGATTTCGACTTTAATCAAAGTTTATATTAAAGGCTGTTTTGATTCTGCGTTTGTCCGGTTTTTGCCAGTGAAATTAAAGAAGCCGAAAACTGCACACCGGACTATCGTAACGTTCAGGACAACATTTTCGAAGATTGACCTATAAAAACAGGGTGCACCTCCTACGAAAGAGATGCACCCTGTTTTTATAGGTCAATATCTTTATATCACTTCTTCTCCATCCCCTCCTGAGGAGCATTAAGCCCCTCCTTCAGATTTTCAAAGAATTCACGTCCGAACAAGATCCATGCAGAAGCGCCCGCCACTGCCAGGAAAATAAATCCGACAAGAATCACCTTCTTGCTGGTTCCCGAAGGCAGCAACGGCACACTGGCAGGTTCCACAACGGCAAATACAGGTTTGGCCTCCTGTACTTTAGCCCGTGCCACCTGCAATTGGGTAGCCACCTGGCTATACACCTGATATGCCAGATTCATATCATTCTGCAACCGTTCTCTCTCCGTCAAAGCACTTTGAAGGACAACCCCCTTGTTGGCATCCATGTAATTGGCATAATTCTGCTGGGCTACATAATACTCCTGCTGGCGTTCCTTATACAATTGTTCCAGATAAGCACAATCCTGCTGGGCTTTGGAGACCCTGTACGCTGTGATATACTCCTGAAGCTTCACCACTACCGTGTCTGTAATGGCGGCCGTAACCATCGGGTCCTGCAAAGTCACCGTCACTGTGGTGATGCCGGTTTTCTTATCCACATCAGCAGTAATAGCCTTACGCATGGCTTCCACTTTCTTCGCCTGATCTTCTGTCAGGTGGAAAGGATCCAGCCTGTTCCCTTCTTCCTCTTCCTTATCGGAGAAGAGAGATTTCACCCCACCTATAGCCGCCCCGGGCAATCCCATCACAGCACCCCACCACGGAGCTTTCTGCTCGTCGAGATAAGCTACAAAAGTAGTATCCACCTCACCGTCCAACGTGGTGACATGTGCATTAAACAGTTCCAGAATGAAAGGAGTAGACGCTACTATATCCGGGAAAAGAGATACGTTCAACGCATCCGCCTCACTGCCCAGACTCATGCCGCCGATCCCCAGCATGGCAGCCATTCCCGACAGGCTCCCCCCTCCGCTTTTACCGGATTCGGGAGACAATGTCACTTCCACCGTATATTGCTTGGGAATACTCAGAGCGATAATCACCCCTACAATAGCACCTATTCCGGCAACCTTCAGCAGCATCTTTCGGGCAGCCCACAACTTACGGACATACTCCATCAAATCAATTTCCAACTCCTCGTCTTCCCGTGGCCTTTCCTTATTATTCGTATAATTCTTATCTTCCGCCATACTGTTTCTATTTTAAGATATTAGCAATAGATGCAATCATAGTAGCCAACGACGCACTGGTGGTTGCTATGGACAAGGTGTTCTGCAAAGACCAGTTGCTCTTTTCCTTCACCGGAACAATCACCTCACATCCCGGCTGGATCAGCTCACGGCTACCTTTCTTCGCTCTCTTCACCTGACCGTTCATATATACAATATACACCTTGCTCTTCTTCGCACGGAAACCGTAACCTCCGGCCTGCTCTATATAATATTTCAACGTCTTGCCATCTTCAAATGAAACGGTATTGGGATACATCACAGCCCCGCTGATACGTACCGTGTTGTTGTATTCGGGAATTTCAATCACATCCCCCTCACGCAATACGATATCCGCACTGGAGCCGGGTTTAAGCATCGCTCTTTCCAGATCGATACCCACATAATAGATATCTCCCAAGTCCAGCCGGTTGACATCAATGGAGTCCTTTCCTGTCTTGGCCATATCCAGAACCGTTTCCATACGTTTGCGTTCATCGTCATTGATACGACGGCTTAAACGGGCCCCTTTGATATAAGCAAACGGAGTCACTCCACCTGCCTTCTTGATCAAATCGGAAAGACGTTCACTCTTCTCTGTCAGCGCATAATCACCTTCATATAAAACCTCACCGGTCACTTGCACATTCACCTGTTCCTGATAAGCAGGACTCTTACGCACATATACTTGATCGTACGGTTGCAACACAAAACCCGGTTCTCCGTCTATCACAAAACCGTCTTTCAGAGAAAACGAGTACATTTGTCCTATGGTGGAAACCGCTTCCGTACCTTTGCTATCCTTGATACGGCGGGAAACATCCACACGGACGGGAGAAGCCGATTCCATCAATCCGCCAGCCTGGATTATAATATCCTCCAAAGTCGTATTGTCGGCAAAAGCGAACTCACCCGGACGGGCAACCTCACCATACACCATGATAGTTCCCACATCCTCCAAGTCATGAATACTGGGAATATAAAGCACATCATTACGCTGTAAAGGTACATCGGGCGCAGTACCGGCCATGATACCTTTTATATCTACTTGAATAACCTCTTTCTTCAGATTCTCGCGCTCGCGATGCAACACCGCACGTCCTGTAAAGGCATCACCCATAAGGCCTTCAGCCTTTTCCACCAGTTGGCGGACTGTATTCAAGGTTCCTCCGAACTGATAAATGCCCGGACGATAGACAGCCCCCTTGATTTCAAGCTTGTTCTCAAAACGGTCCAGAATAGCTTCAGCAGTCAGCGCATCACCATCTTTTACCTGGAATACGGAATAATCAATATCATCAATCGTATAAATCTGATACTCCTTTCCGTTTTGACGAATCATGCGGAGAGAACGGGTATAGGCATCCCCCGAAAATCCACCGGCATACTTCAACAACGTGGCAACACTTTCGTTGTTTTTCATCTCGTATTTCATGGGGCGTTTCACATTACCCTCTATGCTAACCAACGCCTCGTATGGAGGAACGATGATCACATCGCCTTCCTGCAAGCGGATATCATCATTGATTTTACCTTTCATAATAAAATCGTACACATCTACGGTAGCGATCTTCTGTCCTCCGCGCACTACTTGTATATTACGCAAACTACCGATATCGCTCACACCACCGGCACGGTACAGTGCATGAAACACGGTAGAGAAAGAAGACAATGCATAAGTTCCCGGTTGGAACACTTCCCCCATCACGTTCACCTGGATCGTCCGGCTGTTTCCCAAAGTAACCTTGATTTGTGAGGACGGGTTCTGTTCATTATCAAGCCCTGCATAAATCTTATTCAGTTCTTTACGCAAATATTGGTTGGCTTCGGCAATAGTCATGCCGTTCAGATAAATCAATCCCAAATCGGGGATCGTGATAGATCCGTCCGGAGATACATTATCGCGGATGGTGGCCTGGTTTGTACCCCAGATGTCAATGATTACCTCATCACCCGGCCCCAGACGGTAATTAGGAGGAGTAGCCAGATTCACACTCGGCTCGAATGTAAGGTTTCTGGTTTCAAAAATGTCCCGTCCGTACACCTTATCCTTCTGCATTTCTTCCATATCGCCCATGCCCATCCCCTCGTAATAACGATTGGCAGAAACACTGTCCAACGAGTTCTTCCCTACCACTCTGTCCGCAGCCGGACGTTGGTCGAAAGTAAAATTCTCTGTTACATAGATATCTTCCTGCGTCTTTGTCTTTTCACGCAAACGGTTCCGATTTTGCATCGTTGCATTTGCATCTTTATCAGCAGACCCATTTTGCTGTTCATAAAGTTTCTTTACACGCTTAGCCTGTTCTTGTGTCACTCCTCTACGGGCTAACTCTGTAGCAATCTGACGTTGGTCTTTTCCTTGTTGCATGCCCGTCTTCACATATTCCAACACCTGTTGGTCACTCATAGATTGCTGTGCAAGCACAGAACCCGAGAGGGCAAAAACTAAGACCAGTACGGATAATAGTTTTTTTATCATATAAATTCAATAAACTTAGTAATTTAGCAGCCGCAAAGGTAGATATTATTTTCGATATAGGCGAGTATTATTTCATAAATATCCCTCTAACAAATATAAAAACGGCTGCCACCTGACGGTGTACAGCCGTTTATTCTTTAATAATCCGTTAGCAGAATTCATTCAGACTTCATTGCACAGCCCTCCTTCTTAAAAAAGGTCTGCAAGGGTAAAACTTGTGCAATACCATTCCGGCCGGATCAGCAATACATATTTACGATGGCTTCGTACAATTCCTGTTTACCGCTTACTTGCTTGGGCTCACCATTCTGCTTAGCATAAGCCACTACGTCTTCCAGTGTCAGCTTGCCTTCTTCAAATTCTTTGCCTTTGCCACTGTCGAATGAAGCATAGCGATCTGACAACATCTTGCAGTAAGGAGATTCATTAAGCAAAGCAGCAGCACTTTCCAATGCACGCGCCATAGCGTCCATACCTGCAATATGGGCGATAAAGATATCTTCCAGATCAGTAGAGTTACGACGTGTCTTGGCATCGAAGTTGGTACCGCCATTACCCAAACCGCCGTTGCGGATAATCTGCATCATGGCCTGGGTCAGTTCGTAATTGTCGATAGGGAACTGGTCTGTATCCCATCCGTTCTGATAATCGCCACGGTTAGCGTCAATAGATCCCAACATTCCGTTATCTACCGCAACAGCCAGTTCATGTTCAAATGTATGACCAGCCAACGTAGCATGATTCACTTCAATGTTCACCTTGAAATCCTTGTCCAGTCCGTGAGTTTTCAAGAACCCTACCACAGTTTCGGTATCCACATCATATTGATGCTTAGTCGGCTCCATCGGTTTGGGCTCAATCAGGAAAGTACCTGTAAATCCTTTGCTCCGGGCATAATCGCGAGCGATGGTCAACATCTGAGCCAGATGTTCTTTCTCACGCTTCTGATCTGTATTCAATAAAGACATATACCCTTCACGTCCACCCCAGAACACGTAATTGGAACCACCCAGTTCGATGGTAGCGTCAATAGCGTTCTTTATCTGGACAGCAGCGCGGGCAACCACATCAAATTCGGGGTTTGTAGCAGCACCGTTCATATAGCGTGCATGACCAAAAACATTTGCCGTGCCCCATAACAATTTGATTCCGGTTTCAGCCTGTTTCTGTTTGGCATAAGCAACTATCTCTTTCAGATTCGCTTCATATTCCTCGATTGTATCGGCTTCCTCACACAAGTCCACATCATGGAAACAATAATATTCGATTCCCATTTTCTGCATGAATTCAAAGCCGGCATCCATCTTATTCTTGGCAGCCTGCACCTTATCGGCATCGCCGTTCCAAGGGAATTTCTTTGTTCCGCCGCCAAACTGGTCACCGCCCTCGGCACACAACGTATGCCACCATGCCATAGCAAACTTCAACCAGTCTTTCATCTTCTTGCCGTTAATTACCTTTTCAGCATCATAATAACGGAACGCCATCGGGTTCTTACTTTCCTTACCTTCAAATTTAATCTTTCCTATACCGGGAAAATACTCTTTTGTAGCCATAATTCTTTACTTATTTTAATAACTTGTTCTAATTTATCTACTATTTTTTTTCAACACGCAGGCGGAATAGCCATTTCTTTATCCGAAGGTCCTTAAAAGGCAGCCATCGCTCTCTCCAGATTGGATTTCCAGCGGGCATACGCATCATCGTAAGCAGTACGCTGTGCCACATCAGGCTCTATCACCTCCAGTTTTTCCAATGTGGCAAATGCCTCGTTGTTATCTTTATAAACACCCGCGCCTATGCCGGCCCCCTTGGCGGCGCCCACCGATCCATCCGTGTCATACAGTTCGATTACAGCCCCTGTCACTCCCGCCAATGTTTCGCGGAAAATAGGACTGAGAAACATATTGGCATGTCCGGCATGAATCTTCTGTACAGGGATACCCATCTGCTCCATGATATCAATACCGTATTTAAACGAGAACACGATCCCTTCCTGTGCGGCACGAACAATATGCTGCTTTCCATGCAGGTTAAAATTAACTCCACATATAGAGCATCCTGTCTCTTTATTTTCCAGCATACGCTCCGCCCCGTTACCAAAAGGAAGAATACTTACTCCGGCACTGCCGACAGGAGCCTGTGCCGCCAGCCTGTTCATATCACTGTAAGAAATACCTTCGGGAGCCACATTACGTTTCACCCACGAATTCAATATACCGGTACCATTGATACACAACAACACTCCCAGACGGGTCTGCTCAGCGGTATGATTTACATGGGCAAAAGTATTCACCCGGGATTTCGGATCATAATTCACCTCACCGTTCACGCCATATACCACTCCCGATGTTCCTGCCGTAGAAGCAATCTCTCCCGGATTGAACACATTGAGCGACAAAGCATTATTAGGCTGGTCTCCGGCGCGATAGGTTACAGGAATTCCCTCTTTCAGGCCCAATTCTTTGGCAGCCCATGCATTTACACGCCCCTGCTCGCCAAAAGTCGGTTTGATATCAGCTATCAGCGAACGGTCGAATCCATAATAATCCATCAGGAAGCCCGCGACATCATTTGCCTGAAAATCCCAGAACATCCCTTCGGACAAACCGGACACCGTGGTACAAATATCCCCCGTCAGTTTCATAGCGATATAATCGCCGGGCAGCATTATTTTATAAATACGTTCGTACACAGCAGGCTCATTCTCTTTAATCCATGCCAGTTTGGAAGCGGTAAAATTTCCCGGAGAGTTCAGCAGATGAGAAAGACATTGCGTTTCCCCCAATGCCTCAAACGCTTTCTGCCCGTATGGAACCGCCCGTGAGTCACACCATATAATAGCCGGACGTAATACATTTTGCCCTTTATCCACACAAACCAGTCCGTGCATCTGATAAGAGATACCGATAGCGGCAATTCCATCCGGACCGATCCCACTCCCGGCCATGACAGCCTGAGTTGACAATTTCAGATTTTCCCACCAATTTTGCGGATCCTGCTCAGCCCATCCGGGGCGGGCAGCCATAATAGCAGCCTCTGTTTTAGGGAAGAATGCAGAAGAAACACACTTTCCGGTCTCTGCATTTACCAAACTCGCCTTTACCGACGAACTGCCAATATCATAACCTAATAGGTACATTTAAATTGAAAATTAAGAATTTAAAAATAATAGTCTCTGTCCCGATGCATCAGCATTATCCTTCCAAGGAAAGGCCGGTGAAGAATCCCAAAGCATGTACCGATTCCCCGAAACGACCAGGCGGAGTATTCTCACAGCAATCACAACAAGGCTAAAGTTATCTGTCTGTTATCACTTCGTTCCCGACTTATTATATATTGAACGATCGAACTTATAGAAGCGTGCCGCCCTGTGGCATACGCCTACCTGTTTTTCCTCCAAAGGTACTACATATGGCATCAACGCTATCTTCTTATGGAAGTTCCTTACATCAAACACCTTATCATAAATCAACTGATAGACAGTCCGCAACTGGGCCGCCGTAAACTTCCGGGGAAGCAAGTCGAACATTGCGGAAGGGGCATATTCCACATAATGGCGTATATGTACCAATGCATCCTGCAAAATCTGGAAATGATCGAACGCCAGGCTTTTCACCTCCGTCACAGGTGTCCAGCAAGCATCGTATTTATCAGACAGCTGTTCGAACCGTCTGTCAATCTTCACCAGTGTCAGGTAAGCGATAGTCACAATGCGGTCTATTTTCTTCTCGTCCAAACGATGAAAACGTTCCAGCCACAACACATCCTTAGGGTTACGGGTACGGTTTTTCGATCCATACGCCTTAAACTGTGTCAGCTTCACATTCTTCAGTCCCGTCAGCTCATTCAACACTCGTTTGGCCGCCTCATCCAGATCCTCATCGTCATAGATAAGGCTACCCGGCAATTTCATGTTATTATATCCGTCTTCGGACTGTTTCCCCACCTGCCTTACCAACAGGACACGGAACTGCTCTCCATCAAAACCAATCAGCACACAGTCCACAGATACATGTAAATTAATCGTCTGGTTTATTTCCGACATAGTAATATGGCTTTTATCATTTCCGGCAGCAAAGATAAATACTATTTTTTGAATTATACAAAACAATATATTTATTTTTATTATGTTCTAAAACACTATTTTTCAATATAATAAATATCATCTATTATACAATATGATATCTTAACCTTATCATATACACTACAATATATAATATACAGGAATTGTCTCGTCTTCTTTTTTTCCTTTTTCCAAAGGACTTTTATTCCATTCAATCTCCTATTTCAGACGTTTGGTTAAAAAAAAGCAATCTTTACGCCAAAAAATTAATAGAATAAAGTTGTTTATTCACAATAATTTTCTTTACTTTTGCCCATTAAAATCTAAAGATTACTCTATGAGAAAGAAAATTTTGGTCTTGGACGACAAAATAGCAATTGCAAAAGTCCTTTCAATCTATCTGGCCAGTGATTATGATTGTATTTGGTTACCGAATGGCATCGAAGGAGTAAAATGGCTTCAGGAAGGTAACATACCAGATTTGATTATATCAGATATCCGTATGCCCGAAATGCGTGGAGACGAGTTTCTGGAATGGATAAAATCCAATCAGTTATTCAAACACATTCCGGTGGTTATGCTAAGCAGCGAAGACAGTACCACAGAGCGCATCCGCCTGTTACAAGAAGGCGCGGAAGACTATATTGTCAAACCTTTCAATCCCATGGAGTTAAAAGTAAGAATTAAGAAAATTATTGAGTAAATCAGCATGACCTTTCTGCTTTATATAGGAAAGAACAAGGATTTTTTGCGCAAATTCAGCAAGCTCGAAAATGTCCAGATGATTTATGCCCAAAACTACCAGGATGCCATTACAATTTGTGTCAGGCTGAAAGTACGTGAGAACATCATTGTCCTTCACGAACAAGGGGAGATGAACGGAGATATTGAACAGATCGGTGCTTTCAGGAAAAAGTTCTATCAGGCATATGTCGTACTCATTACGGACAGGCTGAGTCCCGAAGCCAGCAAAGTCTATCTGAACAGCGGAATAAACGATACCGTCAGTTTGAACATCACCACCGCCCGGCTAAGGCAGAAAATAGACATCATCAATAAACGGCAGGAACTGCTATATGCACATAACCGGAAGAAAAAAGACGTCAGGCATTTTATCCTTCCCCAATGGAAGCGCTGCTTCGATATTCTTTTCTCCGGTACAGCATTAGTTTTTCTGTCACCAGTCTTTCTGCTGACTGCCATAGCCATACGTCTGGAGAGCAAAGGACCTGTTATTTACAAATCCAAACGGGTAGGAACGAATTATACCATTTTTAATTTCCTGAAATTCCGTTCCATGTATACGGACGCCGATAAAAAGCTGAAAGACCTTGCCGGTCAGAACCAGTACCAGCCGGAAGGCACTCCGGAGATTGCCAAAGATTTCTCGATGGAAGAATTAGGAGGACTGATGTTTGGAGATGACGGTGTTATAGATAATGGCGGAATGCTGGTTTCCGATGACTTCATCATTCCGGAAGAAGAGTTTATTTCCAGACAAAACGCACTGGATGAAAGTCCTTTCATAAAAATAGAAAAAGACCCGCGAGTCACCAAAGTAGGACGCGTTTTACGAAAATACAGCCTGGATGAGCTACCTCAACTGGTCAACATATTGAAAGGCGATATGTCTGTGGTGGGTAACCGTCCTCTTCCACTCTATGAAGCCGAACGTCTGACAAACGATGAAAGTATCGAACGCTTCATGGCGCCTGCCGGGCTGACCGGCTTGTGGCAGGTGGAAAAACGGGGGGATGCCGGAAAATTATCCGCTAAAGAACGCAAAGAATTAGATTTGAAATACGGTAAAGAATTCTCCTTTTTTCTGGATATGAAAATCCTGTTCAAGACTTTGACAGCTTTTGTCCAAAAAGGAGATGTTTAAATAATTTGTTTTAGGAATAAAAAGGGGATTTATTATATGGATAAAGTATGTCTTTTTGTCATCTGTATGTATTGTTCTATCCATCACTTAAGCGCACAACAGGAAGAACAACAAACACAACCGGTACAGCAACCTCTTGTGACACAAGATGATATATTGGGGAATATGAATGTGGATTATGCGAAGATAAAGCTGCCTCCGTTAAGTGTCCTTTATGAGAATGCACGCAGCACTCCAAGCTTACAGATTTTAGAGAAAGAGAAACTGTTACAGAAAAAGTTACTATCGAAAGAGAAAAGGAACTGGCTGGGGTTTATCCATGCCGGTGGAAGTGCTTCTTACGGTATAGCAGACAATGTGGCCAGCAATACGGATGTCAACACCCCACTTATTTACAGGTATGTAGGCACAGAACAGACTTCGTGGAATGTGGGAGGCGGCATCAGTATTCCTTTTGAAAAGCTGTTCGACCTCCGGGGAGGAATCAAGCGCCAGCGAATCCAAGTGGATATTGCCGAGTTAAGAAAACAGGAAGCATACGAAACTCTTAAAATACAAATAGCTCATTTATATGTCCAGATTTTATTCAATATAGAAACATTGCAAAGATCAGCTGAAAATATAGCTTTATATAAAGGTGCATCGGCTGTTGCAGAACAGGAATATAGAAACAGACGTACCTCTATTCATGATGTGGCCAAGACTAAAGAGCAGGAATTTGCCGCTAATCAAGACTTTGCCTTACTACGCTCTACTATTAACGACCAACTGCTGACCCTTGAAATAATCTCCCACACCCCCATCTTGACCATACAAGGAGAAAAGGACGTTCAAGAAACAACGATACAGGAACAGGAAGAAAACAAGAGGCAAAGTAAGAAAAAAGACAAAAGACCGTTAAAGCTTAACAAGGAAAAGCTAAAGGTCATGGGAAGTGGGTTAGAAAATATGACCTACAAGGACATGAAGAGAAGAGCAGTTTCTCTTGGCATGC
>OIQI01000250.1_pt1 | contig 16481 bp, 18 predicted proteins | sample 1585911 | NCBI WGS metagenome assembly OIQI01 (sample SAMN02675049, study PRJEB24791) | human gut metagenome, SKBSTL061 | isolation source: stool | host: Homo sapiens | place: USA
TAACCTTTTTTTCGCTGTTGTTCAATTACAACTTATCGCCTTTTTCTCCCATCAATCGACAATCTTCTTTTTGCTATATACATATGATATACTTCTTTTTATACAACCAATTACTATTGTATAGCTCACCATTTTTTTCTATCTACAACACAAAAAAGTCAAGTTGTGATGGAAAGGAGGTGAGGACATGGAAATAAATTATGCACTTATAGGCAAACGTATAAGAGAAACCCGCAAACAACGAGGATTGTCTGCCGAGGAGCTGGCTGAAATCGCTGATCTTTCTACTGTTTATATAAGCTATATAGAAAATGCCAAGCGTAAACCCAGTTTAGAATCTTTAATCAAAATTAGCAATGCCCTTGAAATTACTATTGATGAATTACTCTATGGAAACTTGTTATACAATCCTACGGAATATCAAACTGATATCGATTTATTAATGGCAGATTGTACCAGCACTGAAAAACGTTACATATTCGAGGTTCTTTCAGCCATAAAGAATATTTTACGAATCAATGATTGGCATCTATCCTCAAAACACAATTACGATGCTGATAACCCGAATGATTATTAAATCATTCAATAACAATCAAATATCTATTTCTACATAAACCATCCGTTAATCACTTAACTGATGGTTTATGTCTTTTTCAATCCAAAAATTCTATGATAGTTATATCAACTATAAAGGATGTCGCTATTGATGAAAGAAAGTGAAGAACGAAGCAGTAATATTGATGAACAGAAAGCCAGAATCCGGCAAAGATACAAAGGTATTGATCCAGAAGAACTGGAAGTAATTCCGGCACTTCCACCAGAGGATATTTTTAAAACAGAAAAAAAACTACGAGTAGCTGTATATGCAAGGGTATCTACGGATGATCCACGCCAAACATCCTCATATGAATTACAGAAAAATCATTATCAGGATGTAGTAAATAAAAATCCGAATTGGATGCTTGTCGAAATATATGCCGACGAAGGCATTTCAGGCACTTCGCTTCAACATAGAGATGCATTCAAAAAAATGATTGAAGATTGTGAAGCCGGAAAAATTGATTTAATCATAACAAAAAGTGTATCCCGATTTGCAAGAAACGTTGTTGACTGTATCCGATATGTACGAGAGCTTTCTTCACTCCGTCCACCCGTCGGTGTATTTTTTGAAACAGAGCATTTAAATACTCTTGATCCCAAAAGCGAAATGATTCTGTCATTCATGTCAACACTTGCACAGGAAGAAAGTCATACCAAAAGTGAAATTATGAATTCTTCCATTGAAATGCGTTTTCGTCGGGGAATATTCCTTACACCTCCTCTGCTCGGATATGACCAAGACGAAAATGGAGATCTTGTAATCAATCCACATGAAGCTAAAATTGTGCAGCTTATTTTTTATATGTATCTGAATGGAAGCAGTACTCAACAAATTGCTGATTCTTTGACAGAACTCGGTTGTAAAACAAAAAAGAATAATGATGTCTGGTCATCCAGTACCATACTACAAATCCTTCAAAATGAACGCCATTGTGGGGATGTTCTGGCGAGAAAAACATGGACTCCTAATTATCTTGACCATAAATCAAGGAAAAACAATCAAGACCGTAATCAATACAGAAAAGTCGGACATCACGAAGCTATTATCTCCCGAGATGATTTCATAGCTGTTCAAAAATTAATTACAAATGCGAAATATGGAAATAAAGAGATTTTACCAGAATTACATGTGATACAAGAAGGCTCTCTAAGTGGATTTATAAGCATTAATCCAAGATGGTCTGGATTTAAAGCCAGAGACTACTTTGAAGCATCTCAAAGCGTCCTTAAACCGGCAAATATGAATGTACCTGATACAATTACTGCTTCCGCCGGTTCCTTCGATTTAAGAGACTATGAAGTTGCCAGAGGACAATTTTTCTCCTCTGTTGGTCGGATTTCTGTTTCTTTTTCATATAAACAGATCTCTTTTAACAAAGATGCTATACGGAAATTTCCAAACATAAAATTTGTCGAACTGCTAATACACCCAAGCTCAAAACTACTTGCTATCCGACCATGTTCCTCTGAAACAAAAAATAAAGTGCAGTGGTCACGTCTCAAAGATGGTCAACTTATTCCAAAACCAATTTCCGGCGCTGCATTTTTGCCAACATTATACGAGATATTTAAATGGGACAAAAAATGCAAATATAGAATATTAGGAGTTGCCCACCAAAAAGACAATGAAAATGTCCTTATTTTCAACATGGACGATACAGAAATACGAATACCGACAAGTACCAACGACGTATCCGCCCCCAATAACAACATGCCTGATACAATATCTGATTCTAAGAGTGTGTTAGCTTATCCTGCCGACTGGATGAATAGCTTCGGTAATAATTACTATACTCAGTCTCAAGCGCCAGAATTAACAGAATTTACAGCGGACAAAAACTGGCAGACTGCTTCAGAAAGTAAACCTTATAAAGAACCCGAGCTACAAACCACTCCCAAAGAAACCATTATACAAAATATAAAGAATATTATTACAGAAATTAAAGGAGACACCCAATGAGCGAGCAACCTATAAATCAATGGAATATGACTACAGAACCTTCTGATATGATGAAAATCAACACACCTATGCCAATAACAGTCGCACCCAGCCCCTCAAATCAAACGGAAGTCATTGACGATGATTCTTTCAGCTATGACGGTTATCAAGTTGTACGTGGCGAATTCTTCGCTCATATTTACGAACCTTCGTTTACGTTTAATAACTACAAGGTATCTGTAAATACCGCCTGCATAAAAAAACTACCCGATGTCGAATATGTGCAAATATTAGTCAATCCCATTGAAAAAAAACTGGCTGTCCGTCCCTGTCGAGAAGAAGAAAAAGACTCTTTTCGTTGGTGTTCCTCTGGAAAAAAACGTTCGCCAAAACAAATCACCTGTCGAATTTTCTTTGCTAAAGTGATATCTCTCATGGACTGGAATCCTAATTATCGGTACAAGATTCTCGGCAAACTAATTCGTTCTGGCAATGAAATACTGTTCATTTTCGATTTAACTTCACCTGAAATATTTCCTCGTACACTAAAAGACAATGGAACTGTAACCACTGCTAGGACACCTTCTTATCCTGAAGAATGGAAGAATCAGTTCGGTATTCCAGTGGAAGAACATCAAAAATCAATGCAAGTCAATATATTTGAAGGCTACGCAGTATTTGACATACAAGAAAAGAAGAAGGCAACTGATAAATCCATAGAAAAAGCAAAAGAACCATCAACAGCAGAAAGTGAGGAAAAATCCTATGAACAACAAACACTCTTCCCATCCACTAATATGTATTGACTTTAAAAAGAATCGTATACGAATCCACCGCAATACACTCCGTCAAATTGGTAACCCAGAATATATTCAACTTCTTGTTAATCCTGATCAAAAAATGATAGGTATAAAAGCTAGTTGTGCGGAGGATAAATTGGCACATAAAGTTAAGGATTATTTTGTCATCAATGGTAACAGTTATGAATTGTACAGCCGAGAATTACTATATTCACTTTCCCAACTTAACCTTTCTTGGGAGAAATTTAACATTTTTCGTTTAGAAGGCAATATTTACCCAGATAAAAAAATAGCTCTATTTTCCATGGATAACATCATCACAAAACTGCCACAAACAGAATTCAAATCAGAAATAATGGGAGATGAGTATGCGCAATTATAGTATATATACATTAAAAACAAAACTAGAATTCACCAATTTGTATCAATATCTCAGTGAAAAAGATTATAAACAACTTGAACAACAGATATTATGTTATTCCTATCACACCCCCATCTGCACATGGAATGGTATTGTCATTAATGGTATAGAAGCATATGAATTATTTCGTAAACACAGTATTCCTTTCCGAATAAAAAGACTACATTTTTCCAGTAAAGAAGATGTAATTTCATGGATATGTACTGACCAACTTAAACGAGAGGATTTAACCAATATCAATAAAAAATACCTGATTGGGAAAAAATATGATGCTGAAAAAATTTTAGTTTCAAGACAACTTTCATCTACAAATAAATCTCATATTTCCGGTGCAAGCATCGCAGCAAAAAAAATATCCGAAGAATGTAATGTAGCAATGGCTACCGTTTACAAATATTCTGCTTACAGTAGTGCACTAGATATAATTGATGAAAAAGTTCCGGATCTTGTCAAACGAGTTCGTTCTGGTCAGCTCTGGATTTCCCAAGCTAATATTATTGAGCTTTCAGGATTATCAAAAGAGCAGCTTTTAAGTCTAAATAACTACCTTCTTGCCGAAAAGATAGAACATCTCAGTTATCATGATATGAAAAGGGAATTACTGTGGAATAATTACGCCAAACCGATGTTAAAGAAAGAATCTTCCGTTTCTATTCCTTCAATACGCAACCTGCCACAATTTGATCCAGATGCGGAAATTGCAAGTCTTACGTTGACGATTCCCTCGTGGAACAGTTCTATCGAAAGAGTATTAAAAGTTTCAGATTTTAAAATTGCATCTGATACAGCAAAATACAAGCTTAAATATCAGCTTATGTGCCTAATATCAACCACAAATAATATTTTAAAAAAATTGGAGGAAATATAATTATGGATGGAAATACCGAAGATTTACAAAAGTTTGTTCCCCAAGTGCATTTTGAGCAAATACCTATTAAAAATTTATGTTCAAATCAAGATTACCAACGTAATCTTTCCATCAAACACGTTCAGCGTGCTGCAGCTAATTTTGACCTTTATCAGATAAACCCTGTAAAAGTAAGTAGACGTGATGGGATAAATTATGTGTTCAACGGACAACACACTATAGAGATTGTTGCTCTCGTCTCTGGATCAAGAGAAACTCCTGTCTGGTGTATGGTTTATGATGATCTTGTTTACACCCAAGAAGCAGATATTTTTGCAAATCAGATGAAATATGTCAAATCATTATTACCTTATGAAATATTCATGGCTAATATTGAAGCTGGTAATGATAGAGAACTTATTATTCGTGACCTTGTTGAATCATATGATCTCACTATTACTTCTTCCTCTCGCCCCGGAGGTATATGTGCTGTATCCACTTTAATTAATATCTATGAAAAATATGGTTTTCACACTCTTGATCGTGTTTTACGTCTTTGTGTTGCCACATGGGAAGGTGCGCCTATGTCCTTTAGTTCCAATATGCTTAATGCTATTGCCCGTCTGGATAATGCTTATGGAGAAACAATGAAAGATGACACATTTAAAGAAAAAGTTGGGCGTGTCTCTGTCAGAGAAATCAGTCGTACTGCCAGAGAACGTCGTGCCGGTTCATTAGGATTCGCAGAAGCTCTTTTACTAGAATACAATAAAAAATCCAAGTATTCACTTCCTTTTGAGAAATTATACACTCATAAAACACCCAAAAAAAGAGAACAATCAACTGAAGATGAATCCGGTCAAAGTTCCACTCCAGAAGGTCAGTTAGATTTATTTTCTACGGATCAGGAGAATACTCAGGCTCTGCCAAACGAATAGCGCAGAGCCTTCAGCCTTTATTCTATCCATACTTTCAAAAGAACACCCTGCTTTAAGGCTCTCTTTCATGCAGTCACTATTTTATCTTATCCCAAATTCATCATCCGCTCCATCCGCCACCTTATATATGAATACCCATTCCAAATATTTGCTTTTACCGGATACTCTTTCCTGTAAACAAATACAGTGTGATATTTAACAAAATGTATTCTACACCAATTATGTATATCTTTCATATATATGTTATTTATACCATTCATCCACTGTTCTAAAGCCCATATGTCTTTATCTGACACTAACTCCATTATGAACAGTACATTATAATATTGAATGACACCTACTCTCTTCCTTTCCTCTATTAACCTTTTACACAATAACCTATACTTAATGTTCATATCGTTCCTATGCCCCTCCCTCTAATCTATATTTTCCATCCTTATATACGTTATATATATAATTATTATATAGTACATATAAGCGCGGTTATATGGACTCCCTATGTTCCCATCATGCAGAAATACAATATCTGTACTTAATATACACTGTATATAACGTTATTATCTTGCCATTCCACAGTTGCAAAAAGAAAAGAGCGCCTTTCACAGCCCTCTTTCATATCGACTTTCTCATTCATTTGTCATACTTAACAGTTTGGCAACCAATGTCTCTAAACTTTTTCCCCAAAATGGGACAAAGTCTGGTATTGCACCAAATGCCATCCCAATTATTATCATTCGCCCACATTCTCTTGCAGATTCCAATGCAAATCCATAACTCAAAACACCTGTCAGAATAAATATAATTGATAAAAAGTAAAGCAAAATATTTCCCAACATCATCGGAATTTTTAATAACCAGCGAATCAATGTCATTACTGCAAGAATTAAATATAAAAACACTTTTATTATGTACTTAACCAACATTTTTAATCCCTCACTTTTTTGTCTTTCCGGACAGCAAGAATCTTGCCATCCGGACTTCCTTTTTTTTGCTATCCGGACTTCCACTTTTTTGCTATCCGGGCTGCAAAATTCTTGCTATCCAATGCAGTTCATTATCCTTTTGTGTATATCATTTCCGTCAAAATCATCTCTTCTGCATCATGACAAATGACATTCATCCTCCTTGTCCATTCCATGTTGTCCTGCCTTTTTAATTTCTCTGTAATTCCTTGTTTCTCCATCATCTGTTTTACTAATTGTTCTTCCCTATCCCTTGCTTCTGCATCAATCTGATTCAAATGCTCGACAAGTTTTCCTTGTAACAACAATATTTGATATTTTGCCTTTCTGTGTTCCTGTAAATAGCTTTTACGAAGCATCCCATATTTCCCATAAGTTGGTTCGATATCTGTAAGTGCCAATTCCGGCAAATAATAATCTCCACATAACATATAAGTAAGTCCATTTTTCTCATCATAAATTTCGTTCTGCATAAAATATTCTCCTTTTCTTCCTATAATTGGTCGTACATCTTCAACAGTGTTCCCTTTTTCATTTGACTATATTTCACCTGTAATTCTTCATATTTTTTCTGAAGACTTTCATATTCGTTTTTCGGAACACTATCGGATAGTTTCTGTTCTAAACTCTTAATCCGTGCTTCCTGTGCTTTTGCAATAGCAGCGCTTTTAGGATTTTGCAATATCATTCCCTGTTGTTTTTCCTTCAATTCCATCATGACCTGTTTCACATTCGGATTATTATAGAAAAAACCTCTGGAAAGTCCTGTTAGTTTTGTAAGTTCAGCAACTGAAATTTTTATATTTTTTCTATACATTGTTTCAATAGCTGTTATTGCTGTTTCCGTCATTTCCGCACTTTTTTCTTTTGCCAGTGCTACCATTTTATCGTGTTTCTGCATTTTCCTTTTCCCTCCTGTATTGTGCTAATAATTCATTCATTTCATCTCGTACAGCCTTTGTATCCTCCGCTAATGCTTCGTTTCTTAACCGCCGATAATGTGATATGGTTCGTGTATCCTTATGCCCCAACAGCCTTGCAATGCTATCATCATCTAATTTCATTTCTGTAAGTTTTACTCCAAAAGTATGTCTAAAACGATGTGTACGAAACTCAAAATAATTTCCCTTATCATCCCTGATATCATTTTCATAAATCATGATATTTACATGATATTTCAGCATTGAATCTGTATACAATTTTCCATTATCTTGCAGAAAAATATATTCTGAATCTGGATGCTCCTTTTCTGAAACTTCTATTGCTTTTCTAATCAATTCTACCAGCTGATCGCTAACTGGTCTTTTGTATTTCCTTGTTTTCTGCTGGATAATAGTTATAAAATAATGTCCAGATTTCTCAGATAAGCAATCTCTTCGCAAAGTCAACGTATCCTCTATTCTTGTACCGAGCATCTGATGTATTATTAAACATCTGCCTAACTGGGGCTTTAATTTTGTTAATGCACAATTAAATCTCCTGATTTCTGCATCTGAATACGCTTCTGGTAAAGCGTTATCATATGCTCTGCAATCACTGGACAGAAAAAGGTTGCATATATTTTCTATTTCCAGTTCACGCCCTATTTCATCCAACAGATTATCCAAAACCGACAGCTCTGTCGTGTAACTGACTGATGTAAGACCGGTATCCGTTTTTATATAAACCAGATAATCTTCTATCATATCCCTGCTAATTTCTGTAAAATGCTTTACTTCTGGAAACCGATCATACATGAAGCTAGCAAACCGACGGAATCCACGCAATTCACCTTTTATACTACCCATTGCTTTTGTCTGGCAGTGGCTATACAATATTCTCTTTATTATCTCTTTAAATTCTTTCTGCCTGATCTCACGAAAATCTAATCTATATCTTCCACGAATCGGATTACTCCTTGGCACAATATCCAACTTTCTCATATCCCATACATCTTTTTCATTTTCTGGAATATCTGCTGTTTTACACTTCACAACATACTCATAATACATTTTCAGAAAAGAAATCTGAGCGCTACTTTGTTGCTCAACATTCCGCCTATCCGGTCTATTTCTTCTAACGTACAGCGCTAATCCTTTTTTATATAAAAATGCTTTATAGCTTCTCTCCAGTTCTTCCCATTTTTTATCAGTGATGCTACTACAACTTGTACACTTCTCATTCAGAAATTCTTTCAACAGATCAAATCTGTAAATATCATTTACTGCTGTTGATAATGATAAACGTCTACATCTATCATCAATATACCCATAAATCTCATCCTGTATCTTTTCATTATGAATCTCTGATACATAGTACACCCTGTTTTCCTTCCATTTCAGACTAGCCAACTGTTTTTCTGTAGCTTGTTGATAACAGTCATAAGAAATCAAATTAATATTACCTTTCATCATCTTCTACTCCTTTCAATTTAAATGACTGATTTTTTGAAAAATATTTATCTTCAGCCGATACAATACGTTCCGGCATGAAATCAATGTACTGTTTTGTCATATTCTCACTTGAATGTCCTAGATAATCTCGTACTCCTTGTATAGAAACTCCATTTCCGTACATTGAGGTTGCAAGGTTATGTCTGTAATCGTGTGCTCTAAAGATATAATCTCCGCAGGCAATCCCACGGGCCTTACACTCCCGAATCATCTGATTTGAAAATGTCTGTCCATTAAATGCACCACCCTTTTTATTTTTGAATAAATACTCCCCATTTTTTATTCCGTACTTTTTTTCATAATCGTTCACCAGTCCAACCAATAAACTGGGAACAGGAATGACTTTTTCCCTCCGCATTTTGCTTTGATATATGCGCATCCAATTCTCATTGCCTTGTGAATAAAAGGCTCCCGATTTTATTGTACAAACCTCGCTTTTCCTAATTCCTGTGCAAAACAAAATCAAATACATCAACTGTAAATGCTCTGGGAATGTCGGCAGCTCCTTAATTAGATGAGCAATTGTTTTTTCTGGAACACTTCTTTCATTGTGTTCCGAAAAACCTTTTTTTAAAAATCGTTCCGGATAAAACTTCAACACTTCAATATTTTTCATTTTCAAAAACTGTAGAAATGTATGCATATGTGTGATATGTCGGTTAAAAGTGGAATACTTAATATCGGACTCATCCAAAACAGACACATAATCCGCTATATCTTGCATCTCCAGTTCAGTTACTTTTTTACTCTGTCCATCCAGATATTTTAAAAATTGTGAAATAAAACTTATTGTATTTCGGATATTTGATAAAGACAGATCAGATATCCCGACCAAATATTTTGCGTATAATTGTAAATACCAACGATTTTCTTTTTCGTAAATATTAATAAATGAAAGGCTTTTAACAGGTGAACTGGCATTGATTCTCGATTTATCAAACTGAAACCTATCCATATACCAGATACACGCTCGCCAATTTGTCTCTGGATCTGTTAGAAATAACGTTCTTCTCGCAAACTCAACAATCTTAGAAGCCTGTTTTTTTATAATTTCCGGCTCATTATTTAAATACAGATAAAATCTGTTTTCGTCTGCCTGTTCCATTTCTTCAATATCATCTATTCCGTACTTATCGCAAAACCGTATAAGTGCTTTTAATGGTTCTAAAAAATATCTTCGATGTCTTTGTGCCTTATCCATATTCAGAATTTCACACAGCAATATTTTTGTCTGTCGCACCAACTGTGATGAATGTATCCTCGTTAAGTCCCATAACAAATCATTCTTATCAACCACCTGACGGAAAGATTGTGCTTTCTTCTTATTGGGGACATACAGCAAAAACAATTTGTCTTGCTTAAAAAACTCCTGTTCTACAGAGAAGGGATTTCCATGTGAATAGACATCCGGTATATTTTCTATTTTTAAACGATCAAATAAGCTCATTAATTCCACTTTATATTTTTCTGAAATATCCTCTTTTTCAAGAGAATCCATATACATTTTTCTCGTTTCATAGTTAATATCTGCAGTACACTGTATATCTGTATACTGAAAAAATTTGTATAACCGGTTATAATATTTTGCTTCTCCATTCGTAACCAAAGATATTTCTTCCTTTAATTTCTCAGATATTTTTTCCTGATATAACTTCGGAACAATTTTTAATACTGCCAAGGTAATCCCTCCTTCCTTTTACAGAAAATCTGCAATTTGGTATAAATCTTCATTATTTGAGTAGTATTGATCTGTTGCTTCTATCAATCGTTCATTATTTTCACCCAAGTATTTAATGGTAGTTTCAACTTTCTTATGCCCCAGGGCAAAACGAATGTCATTCAAATCCCATCCTTCTTTTCTTCTTTCCTCCGCAAAATAGTGTCGGAGCTGATGCGGATGGGAATTGATATCCGTTTTTTTGGATAGCCTTTTCAACATGCTATACACAGAATCCGCATCTAATGGCTCCCCTTTGTTTTTTCCAGTCAATTTTGTAAATAGATACTCCGAGTTCATCAGACTTTTCCGGTTATCAGAAATGTACTTAACCAAGAACTCAAAAGTTGTATTACTTAACAAAGCAATTCTATATTCTGCATTTTTTGCTCTTGCCAAGTTGGTATTGGATTCACGATACCTTACCCGAACCGTCCTTCTTTCAAAATCAATATCTTCGGTATAATGGATTCCCAGAATTTCCCCTAATCTAAGACCGGTTTCTGCCATCATTGCTATCAGCAATCGATCTCTATCATTCGTACAGGCATTTATCAGCTCCTGTATTTCTTCGGATGTTATTTCTTCCAGATTAGGTTCTTCTTCTTTGAAGAAACCTTTAAACGAATTCACTGCATTTTGATGATTTACTCCCATACTGTCAAAATACGATACTTTTTTTACTCGTAAGACTTTAAGCATTGGTAAAACATCTTCCAGTGCCAAAAACTGGTAGTATCTGAAGACTGCACCAAGATACATATTGCAGGTCTTATTGCTCGTCTGTGTATTATGCTCAGTATGCTTTCCACTCTTAACCCAATACAAGAAATCAATAAAATGTTTATTCTGCTCTGAATAGGATAGCAATGTAATCTCATCCAATCCTATCGTTTGCTCCTGCAGATAATTGTAATAATATGAAAGTGCGAAGGCTGCGGATTTTACAGTATTCGGAGAAGCATTAATCTGATCCAGATGCTTCAAATACTTTGATGGAAGGATTTCAATTTCTTCAATATCAGAAATAATCAAAAAACGTGGTCTATTATCTTTCAAAACCGAAACAACCCTATATTTCAATCCACAGCCCTCCTTCCTTTCTTTTGATTCATTTGACTTCTTTGACTTCTTGATTTACATTATACACAAAGATGTCAAAATGTCAATTACGTTTTTGACTTCTTTGACTTTTATAAGAACATCAATAAAACATTTTTTGATTTCTTTATGTTTTAAATTGATTTTTAGGGATATAATTGATAAGATAAAATACAAGAAGTCAATTTATACAAAGTCAAAGAAGTCAAGAGGAGATTTGAATGAGCGAATTTATATCAAATTCAGGCACACTAATAAATCCTGACAGCGTTTACGATCAGGAAAGATTCATCAATATACTTCAAATCATTTTACAGAAAAAAACACAAAAAGAATTATCTGAACAAACAGGCTTAAATAATGCAACCATTTCACGAATGCTCAACGGTGCCCGATCTGGAAGACCATATAAAAGCACTATTGATAAAATTGCAAAAGCCATTGATGATCCAGAACTTATCCAAGAATTATATGATGCAACGGGATATTCTTCTAAGAAAATACGGGAACGAAAAAAGATAATTGCAGACAATGGATTTTCTCTGGATCTCTCTACTGTTCAGGTGCATGAAAAATTTTTTTCTACCTTAATGCGTGGACTTTCCATGATGACAAGTCTGCATAAAATTGAATGGACAATAAAATCTGGAACACCCAGATCATACGATTATTTAATTAAATTAAAAGAGGGAAATATAGATTATTGGTATATTAGATATGTAGATAGAATTACTTCTGATGAAGAAAGAAAAAAAGCCTTAACTGCCATTTATGGAGAATTTGCAAAATTGAAATTGGGCGGAAAAATCAAAGTTTCTTGCGCCACTCCTTCTTACGAAGATTATGATTATTTTGTTACAATTCCGCCATATCAATTAAATACAAATGCTTCAATTATACATTTTGATTCTGAACTCGAAAGATTTGCAGACGAAACCTTTTTAGAGACAGCTTTACCACTTAAAGAAAATATTCCTGTTAAGGATTTTTGTAATCTTACCGAACCACTGATACTATAACTTTTTGATTTTATCACAGAGAGAGTTACTTATGGCTCTCTCTTTTTTTTACACTTCCTCCTCCCACGTTCCAACTCATTATGGCTAATCATTTTCTAAAGCAAGATCCACCTGTGTTTAACAATATTGTCTTTCATCACAATATTCTCTCATCAGGTTTTCATCTTGCTGGGGATTCCCCAAACCCATTTTTCTATTTATGCCGAGGTCTCAGTATACACTAGAGCAAGATCCACCCCGGTAATACCATATCGCTATTTTAGCAATATGATATTTTCCGGACGTAGGATTCTTGCTGAGGATTGTGCTCCCCAGTTCCTCACATTCAGCATAAATATACACTTGGTTCCCCGAATTTTTCCGGTCACAACACAGGAATATAAAATAGACTAAATATCTCTATATCCCTGTGAAATCACTATGTGATTTTAAAAACAGCAAGGACAGGAAGTGTGGATACACTTCCGCAAAATTGCCAATTTCGGAGCCATATCCAAAATTGAAAAATACATAAAAAATCAAAAATCCGAAACTTTCCTTAATATCCAAATTTATAATTTTTGCAGATTATCAAAAAACCAATATGAAAATTTTACAAATTTTGTACCACCTGTAAAATTCTCATATTGGTTTTCATTCAACTTTTATGGATTTGGAATATTCTATATTTTCCAAATATTCTGTGCATTAGCTAAGAGCCATTCTGCACGATTTTCTATTTCATGTTCGTTCCAATCATTTTTTTGAAGTACGTCATGTAATGTATAAAGTCCGCTCGCACACAAAAGTAAACCTGGTTTATTTTGTCCCTTTCCCGCCTTTTTTACATTCCATGCAGCATCACGTATAGATGCATTTAAAGCTTGCGGAATAATCGCCAAATTCCCCAATGTCAGTAATAGAGAATCCCTCTTTTTTGCATCATCTTCTGTCGCGCAAGCTCCCCAATTATTTCTCCATTTCTTTGGCATTAAATGTTCCAAACTGTAATTATTAAATCCAAGCAATGCTGTAGAACTATTGTCTGAACGAATTTTACTTTCTAACAAATAAATAATTCCTTTTGATTGCAGATTAACCAGTTTTGATGTTTCAAAGCCAATTTTCATTTCATTATCATCTGGACAATATGTAGTTGCATCACCAATTCCTTTTAAACGTAAAGTTAAAGTCTGCGAATCCAGCACTTTATTCAAAATCAATGAAGTGAATAAATTATTGTAACTTTTAGTAGATGCATGTACCACAACTCTTCTCATTATATAACTTTCCAAAATTCCATACATTTTATTTAGCTCGTTTTTGTCCTGCACGTTTTTTGCAATATATAAAATATATGGTATCATCGTCGTATTTTTTAATCCAAAAATCACAACATTTATACGTTCAATACCTTCTTCCTTCGGTATACTCATTCCACATTGATTTGGCTTCAAATTATTTCTGAAACACTCCGCATATTCTTTCATCTGATCTAGCACAATATTTTTATTGCCACCACAATACTTATTGATGAAATGCTGATAAGACTGAGAGAGCCTGTCTACCCAGTAACAAAATGTCAATAGTTTTTTAATCACTTTTTTTCAAAAAGGCAAAAAAAATAAAACCGCCCATTGTAGCCATTTTTCATTTTTATCCATATTTTCCTCCGTAAAATTCAAAGCTTCACGTGTTCCAGACTCACCAGAAGTCTGAAAGTTATCTATTTGATTCGCATATCCAATCATCAAGAAAATTCATCTGCTCATCTGTGTGAAACCAGTGTTCACCATTATTCATTACTGTTAATGATATGCCCATTTTTGACGCAAAATCAGACATTGTCTCGTAAGATGTCAAATTGTCTTTATCGCCGTACAATATTTTTGTCGGTATGTTCCACACAACAGGATCGTTTGATATCCACCTGTGACAGTGTATGAACAGTGGCTTTAAGCGTTCTCAAATTTACATTCTATTTTTAATACTGTCAAACTTGAATTTTACGGTAGTTAATTCAATTTCAAACGAAGAATTATTACCTGTTTCTTCTTCTCTGCAACCTTCATAGATACTTTTGTAACAAAAGAAAGTTTCTTCCCTAACATCTTCAATGCTTCTGGAAAGAATGTCTTTTCTTCCAATAATTCCATACTACATTTGTTTGCAAATTCTTTGCTATCGTTAATACCAAAATACATAATAGCACTTGCATTTCCTGTACGTTTGATAAACCAGTTCGTAAACTTTAATCCACTCTCACTTGTAGCGTCAAACAACATCTCACCTTTTGGAAATGCTTTTCCACACCCCTTAATAAATGCTATGATTTCTTCTTCATGGAAATATTGGAACACACCTGACACAATTAGCAGTGTAGGAAGCGAATTGTCTATTTCCTTTACCCATTCCAATTTAAACATATCGCCTGCAATGAGCGTTTCATTTTTTCGCTGACCAAATACTTTTTTTCTTGCCTCTATTACTTCTGGCAAATCAGCCTCATACCAATGTACAGTTCTGTTTTCAATCTTATCACTTAAACGGTCATAAGCAGTCTCTAATCCTGCACCAAGATATACAATATTACTTTCTGCGTAACTTTTTGCAAACGCAGTAACTGTTTTGTCCATATTGTAATAACGTGCTACCGATGCCATATTGCTATATTCAGAAGAACCTTTATCTGCACCTTGTGGTAAATACTTCTCCAACTCAAGAGCCTTTTCATCCATAAAATATTCTGGAAATTTTTTAGAGATATTGATTCTTGCCACTAACGGAACAAATAACGTATTTGCAACACCATCAAATTTATTCATAATCTACCTCTTTCTTTAGTTAGTTTTTGCTGACCAATCTAACATATGAAGTTTATTTTGTAAAGTATCTATCACTTAGAAAAATTCAAATTTAATAATTAGTTTTTTTCGCAATCAAAACTCCAACAGGAGCTAAACCGCCATCCACCAAATTCACTTTGACGACTGTAAAGCCATAATCCGTAATAAACTCACAAAAATTTTCCTTGTTCCATTCTTTGTATGCTTTAAATCCTGTAATAGACATCAATCGCTTTCGTAAACCACTTGATTTTTTCTCTGCCCATAAGAAGGTTGGTGCGTACAAAATACCATCTTTTTTTAATACTCTACGAATTTCCTGCATTGCTTTTTCAGGCTCTGGCATAATGTGCAGTGCATTTGAAATTACTACACAATCAAAATTTTCATTCTCATATGAAAGTGCCGTTGCATCGGCTACGCAAAAACTAAGTTTTTCTGTTGTACCTCTCCTTTTCGCTTGCTTAATCATATTTTCCGAAAAATCGGTTGCCGTCCAGCTATTAGTACAATCAGACAATGGGAAAGATAGCTGCCCTGTTCCACAAGCTAATTCTAATACATTCATATCAGATTTGAGATAATCTCTAATATATCCGCAGATTGCATTATAAAATTTCTTATCTGACTCCATCAAAGGTGCATATATTTTTGCAAGTCGTTGCCAATAACCCTTGTTTGCCTTGTCTTTCATATCAAAATCTCCATTTTATTCAATAATACAACTTCCGATTTGAATGAGTCCAGCAAGGGGCTAATGCCCCTTATGCTTTTCTCTTTTCTTTTGCTGTTTCATTTCAAACTTTCGCAGTTCTTCTCCTGCAGTGTTTCCTTTGCATCTTCATTGAAATGATAACGGACAACATAGACTGTCTGTCCG
>OIQI01000256.1_pt1 | contig 16410 bp, 19 predicted proteins | sample 1585911 | NCBI WGS metagenome assembly OIQI01 (sample SAMN02675049, study PRJEB24791) | human gut metagenome, SKBSTL061 | isolation source: stool | host: Homo sapiens | place: USA
TCAGACGTGTGCTCTTCCGATCTAAAGCGCAACCGTGGCAAAAAACATGGCATAAAAAGAATCATACGCTAAATCCTTGCGGATATAGCAATAAACTACCCAGCCTACCGCACCGATAACACCGCTGACAGGCAGGCTTTTGCGCGGTGCCTGAAACAGAATACCGAAGGCAGCAGTAGCAATGAATGCAAAGCCAAAGGCTGTAAAATAATTTATGCCCACAGCTTCCACCCCCAGTGATACCATACAAGCAAACTAAATGCCAGACCAATCGCAATGGATGTAGCGAAAAGCATCGCCTCGGCAATACGCGAATTACCGGAAATCAAATCACCGGCCATATAATCGCGCAGACCGTTAGTAAAGGCTACGCCCGGCAGGAACGGCATCAGCGCACCTACGATGATATTGGTACGCGTGCATTCGCCGTCTATCTCACAGCAAAAAATAGCCAAAGCGCCGATTGTCGCACCGGAAAGCGCATTCTCCCAAAAGGCACTGGGGCGATAACCGCCCAACTGCTTTAACAGCACCATGGAAAGGCCGCCGGTAATAAAGGCCGCGATAAAGTCATGGCTGTTGCCGCCCAGCATTGCCGCAAAGGCTGCCGAGCTGATTGCCGAAGCCATGCAGACACGCCATTTGCCATAGGGCGGTGCCTTGTGACGCAGCTCTTCCAGATATGCCAGCGTTTTTTCATAATTCAGCGGCCAGCGTTTCAGATTATAGGAAAAATCGTTCACCGCACTGATAACGCTCAAATTGGTGCTGCGATAACGGATACGGCTGATAATCGTAGCACCCTCGCTTTCCTCATCGCCTAAAATAATAACCGTCGGCGTAACAAAAACATGAATATCGTGATAGCCGTGCGTATGACAGAAGCGGGAAATAGTGTCCTCTACTCTGGAGGTTTCCGCACCGTTTTTCAAAAGTGCCTTGCCCATGCCGAGAGCAATATGCAGTGTCTGCTCACGGCTTAAGGGAACAGCTTCCAATCCCATTACATCTCACCGCCTAACAGCTGCGCTACTGCCGCTCTAAAGCGGTTGGCCCCGCCCATAGAAGGATGCGGCACAGCCATACATTCAACACCGTAACGTGACAGCGTTGTCGCCGCCTTCTGACCGATGGCAACATAGATGCACAGAACGTCCTTGCCCTTCTGGTTGATGATGGTATCGGTGGCAATGACGGTCTTGCCGGTCTGGCGGTCACCGATGATAAGCTCACGCTGGCCGCGGCCAATCGGAATCATCGAGTCGATGGCCTTAATGCCGGTCTGCAAAGGCTGCTTGACGGGCTGACGGTCCAGGATGCCGGGTGCCGGGGACTCAATGGCGCGGTAGTCGGCAGCCTCGATGGGACCCTTGCCGTCGATGGGCTGGCCCAGCGCGTTGACCACGCGGCCAATCATACCCTCGCCCACCGGCACGGAAACGACCTTGCCGGTGCGCTTGATGGTACTGCCCTCCTTGATGCCTTCATCATCACCAAGCAGGACGATGGAGACACTGTTTTCTTCCAGGTTCTGCGCCATGCCGTAGGTGCCGCTCTCAAACTGGACCAGCTCACCGGCCATACAGTTTGAGAGCCCCGCGGCGCGCGCAATACCGTCGCCCACCATCGTTACCGTTCCGGTCTCAGTCTGCTCAATGGCATTCTCGTAGTACTTGATTTGGGAACGGATGATGCGGGAAATCTGTTCGGGTTTCAGTTGCACTGTTTGGTTCACCACACAATCTATAGAATGGGTGCGATTTTACTTAAAGGACTGCACCGTCGATTTCTGTACGCAGGCGCTCCAGATGGCGCTGCACGGTGCCGTCCAGGCGTGTGCCGTCCATGTCAAGCCGCAGACCGCCTAAAACGGCGGGATCCACAGTCTCGGTCAGGACGATGTTTTTGCCTGTCATTTTCTGCAATTTTGCCAGTAGCTTTTCGCGGCTGGGCGCGGTCAGCGCAATGGCCGATACTGCCGTGACCTCAAGGATATTGTGGTCAACATTGTAACGGTCCTGATACGCGCGCAGACAGCCCGGCAGCTCACCCAGCAGATCCTCCTCGCACAGCAGCTTGAGGAAGTTGACGAGGTAGGGGTGGGCTCCCTCGAACGCCTTGTCCAGCAGGGCGCAGCGCTCCCTTTTGGGAACGCTGGGCGTCGAGAGCAGACGCAGGTACTGCGGCTCGGCTTCGATGTTGTTTACCGCGGTGCGCAGCTGCTGCAAAAGCTCGTCGGTCAGATTTTCCTCTGCCGCCAGCTCATACAGGCTGCCGCCGTAGCGCTTTGCAAGCTCGGTCATGAGGCATCCCCCACATTCCTGATAAACTCATCGATCAGGGCCTGATGGTCAGACTCGTTGATCTCGCGCTCCACGACCTTACCGGCAATTTCGACAGCCATACCGCCGATCTCGTTTTTCAGGTCGTTGACAGCCTTCTTGCGTTCCTGGGCAATGTCTGCCTCCGCCGCAGCGCGGATGGACGCCGCCTCAGCTCTGGCCTCGCCGACGATCTCCTCCTCGCGCTTCTGGGCGCGGGCGGTTGCCTCGCGCAGCATGGCGTCGCGTTCATCCTTGATGCTCTGCAGGTGGTCGGCGTACTCCTTCTCGAGATCCGCAGCCTTCTGTTTGGCGGCATCCGCGTCGGCATACATCGTATCGATCTCCTGCTGGCGGTCATCGATCATCTTCTTTACAGGCTTGAAAAGGAACTTTTTCAGCACTGCAAAGGTGATGAGCATATTGCAGAAGGTAAACAGCGCAGTCCACGGGTTGACGCCTACAAAACTTTCAAAGCCCGTCATGAGCTATTCCTCCAATTCAGCAGTTTAATCAGAACACAAAGAGCAGCAGCAGCGCGATGACCAGCGAGTAAATACCGGTGGACTCGGTGATGGCGCAGCCCAGGATCATGTTGGTACGCAGGTCGTTGGCCATCTCCGGCTGGCGGGCCATGCCCTCCAGTGCCTTGCCGACGGCGTTACCTTCACCGACAGCCGGGCCGATGGCGCCAAAGCCCATTGCGATACCAGCGCCGATTGCGCAGGCAGCTTTTACGATTGCAGCTTCCATAGAAATATCCTCCTAAATAATAAATACGGATTCAGGCTTCCTCCGGGGGCGGGCAGGCATTGCCCACGTACACCATTGTCAACAGGCTGAAAACAAGGGCTTGTACGCCGCCGGAGAAAATATCGAAATACAGGCTCAGGATTCCGGGGACACCGACCTCCAGATACGGTACGCCTGTCAGCCCCAAAAGGGAGAGTGCGCCGGTCACGGCAAAGACCGTGCCAAAGATTTTACGGGCCATTTTTTTGCTCTTGACGCCGCTGTACAGCAGCGCCGCGCCAATGGCAAGGATCACGATGCCCACCACAAGGTTGCGGCCCACAAGGCCCAGCACAGCGGCCGAGACGGTAGCCAGCGCCGAATAGACCAGACTGGTCAAAACGCTTCCGCCTGCAATGTTGCCGAAGTGACGGAACGCCATCGAGATCGGCTGTGCGATCTCGGAAACAAGGTTCATTGGGGTCATGACGACGATTGGCTCGGTGAAGCCCTTCAGCCAGCCGCCGACACCGTTGCGCTTGATGGAGCAGCCCCAGCAGATAAAGCTTGTCATCAGCGCCCAAGTCACCGTCGTGGACAGATCAGCCGTCGACGAGCGAAAGATGCCCGTCATGCCGATGAACGAACCGCAGATGGAACTGAGGAACAGCGCGCCGATGTAGGGTGTCCAATAACTGTTGTGCTTGCCCATCGTGCTTTCGACCATGTCATAGAGCATCGTCACGCCTTTTTCGACGAGCACCTGACGGCGGCTTGGCCGCTTTTGCAGGTTACTGCCCAGCACGACCGCCGCTATGCAAAGCAGCAGCATGACAACAAACGACGAGACCGTCGTCTGTGTGATGCCGATGCCGCCGAACAACGGGATGGTAAAGTAGATTTTCGGACCATTCATGGGGTGGAATCACCGTCCTTTGTCTTTTGTGCCGCCTGGGGAGCCGGGCGGAAAAAGTCGATGAGCTTGATGCAGAACTGCGCAAAGAGCAGCGGCAGGATGGCCGCCAGCGGGTCACACAGCTCTGCACGAAACAGCAGAATATAAATGATGACCAGAATGACCGGGCGGACGACGCTCGACGTCTGAATCTCCAGCTGCGCCTTCTGCGGGCTGCCACCGTTGGCGGCACGATTCATGGCGTTGGAGACTGTGATGCTCAGCGAGAGGAAGTTCCCCATCGCCATCACAAAGCCAATCAGAGCGCCGAGAAGCACAGCGTTGGTAAAGTGCCCGGTCAGCGCATAGACCGCCAGCATAGCGGCAATGCAGAGCGCCACGGCCACAGCCAGGCGGCTTGCCTGCTGCAATACATCACGATGCTTTTGCAAGGGTGGACTCCCCCTTCTAATGTCGGTCAAAGGATATAGGAGATGTTTTTTCGCCGTCTTTTTTGGCGGGGCGGCCCTGCCGGTCCAGCGCCTGCAGCGAGCAGCGCAGGCAGCTTACCGCGGCCAGCACCCCGACCACAATGCCGACAACTACGACCCAGCCGCCCAATGTGAACCGATGCCGCAGCCAAACCGAACCGACAATGCAGAGCGTTGGCGGTACGACCACCGACAGGCCAAACTGCGTCAGCCATACAAGATGACGTGCCACATCGTAAAGACCCTTCATCGGTGCCTGACCTCCATTATCTGCCTTAATGCTACCAGTATACAACAGTTTGCAGAGTATTTCAACAGTTATTTTTCACGTATGGGGTGCGTTTTGTACAGATTTCATATCTCGTTCACAATTGCGGCATCGGTAAATTCTTCCTGCCCCGGCAGGGCTGGTCTTTCCAGAACATCCAGCGCCAACAGCACCGGGTAAAGGTAGCTGGCCCCGTAGCAGCCGATTTTCTTGGGACCGGTGATGATCTCCCCTGCGGCCTCGAGCAGTGTAATTTTTTCCAGCGCACGTCGAACCGTGGAGACGGTGATCGACTTCCGGCGGCGGTTCACGAAAAGTTCGCCGCCGCGGATCGTATAGGTGAACGGCAGCCCCTTGGCGGTGTGGAAGGTCTCGCCCTGGTGCTGCTGCAAAAGAGGCCAGATGGCTTCTATGGTTTTTGTCATGTCACATCACGCCTTCAGTATAACAGATTTTCATTATTACACACCATGTACAAAAAACACCGCATGACCAAAATCATGCGGTGCCATTAGGACAGTTTATTTCTTTTGCCCAAAGCGGTACTCGGTGCCGTTTTTCAGGCGTTCAATGTTGGAACGGTGCAGCCAGATGACCATAGCGGCCATGATCACGCAGCAAATCGTGCTGAAAAGAATGGTAGGCAGGTTCGCACCGCGGGCAATCAGGTTGATGAGAGTGCCCACCGGGTACAGTGCAGCAATGATGATGCTGCCCAGAGAGACAATGCGGGTGACAGCGACCTCAATCAGGAAGATGCCCAGCAGCACGGCGCAGACGAGCGGCTCGGTGGCGAGAGCAGCGCCCGCGCCGACCAGCACGCCCTTGCCGCCTTTGAAGCCGAAGAAAATCGGGCGGCTGTGGCCGATCATGCAGAAGATGGCGGCCAGGTATGCACCGCAGACAGGGTCAAGCGGACTCTGCCAAGCTGCACCCGTGCCGGAGAGCAGCGCATCAAAGATAAAGCGGCCGAGGTTGACGGCTGCCACGCTCTTGCCCACGTCGCCGATGGTCGTGAACACAGCGGGCAGCTTGCCGTAGGTGCGCAGCACATTCGTCATGCCGGCGTTGCCGCTGCCATGATTGCGCACATCGTCATTGTACATGACTTTAGAAATCAGCACGCCGAACAGGATGCTGCCCAGCAGGTAACCGCCTGCTGCGGTCAGCACGCAGGCCAGAAGGATATTTTTCACCATGGGTTACACCTTCCCTGCCTTGACCGCGCCGTCGCCGTGCTCGCGGGTAATCATCTTGATGGGGGTGCCTGTCAGACCGAACGTCTCACGGATCTGGTTTTCCAGATAGCGCTGGTACGAGAAATGGAACAGTGCTTTCTGGTTGACGAAGCAGACGAACGTCGGCGGGCGGGTCGAAATCTGGGTGATATAGAATACCTTCAGGCGCTTGCCCTTGTCAGACGGCGGCTGGACCTTGGCGGTGGCACGGGCCAGCATCTCGTTCAGTGCGCCGGTGGGCACGCGGGTACCATTCTGGACATCCACAAAGTGGATGGTCTCAAACAGTTTGTCGACGCGCTGACCGGTCTTGGCGCTGATAAAGACGATGGGGGCATAGGACATGAAGCTGAAGTCCTCCTCCAGCTTTTTGCGCATGGCGTCCATCGTGTAGCTGTCCTTCTCGACGGCGTCCCACTTGTTGACGGCGATGATGCAGGCCTTGCCCTGCTCATGCGCGTAGCCGGCGACCTTGGAGTCCTGTTCGGTGAAGCCTACCGTCGCGTCGATCATAATGACGCAGACACGGCTGCGCTCGACAGCGGCCAGACTGCGCAGGACGCTGTAGCGCTCAACGCCGCTCTCGACCTTGCCGCGCTTGCGCAGGCCGGCGGTATCGGTAAAGATGAACTTGCCGTACTTGTTTTCCACCATCGTGTCGATGGCATCGCGGGTCGTACCGGCTTCGTTGGCGACGATCAGACGGTTCTCGCCCAGAATATGGTTGATGAGGCTGGATTTGCCGACGTTGGGGCGGCCAATGACGGCAACCGTGATGCGGTCATCCGTGTCTTCCTCGTCCTCCTCAAAGTTGAGGTGGGCGCAGACCGCGTCCAGCAGGTCGCCGGTGCCGTGGCCGTGCACGCCGGAAACCGGAATCAGCTCACCGAGGCCGAGGCTGTAGAAGTCGTACAGCTCCATCGGGGGTTCGCCGACCTTATCGCACTTGTTGACAGCCAGCACAACGGGCTTGCCACTGCGCATAAGCATTCCGGCAACGTCCTGATCCTGCGGTGTGACGCCCGCGGACAGCTCGGTCACCATGACGATGCAGTCTGCGGAATCAATGGCCAGCTGTGCCTGTTCGCGCATGTGGGCCAGCAGGCCGTCGTCAATGCGCGGCTCGATGCCGCCGGTGTCCACCAGCAGGAACTTGTGGCCGGACCACTCGCAGTCGCAGAAGATGCGGTCACGGGTGACGCCGGGGGTGTCCTCGACAATGGCGAGGCGCTGACCGGTCAGCTTATTAAAAATGGTGGACTTGCCCACGTTGGGGCGGCCCACAATGGCTACAATCGGTTTTGCCATGTCTGCCTTCCTCCCTCTCTACTCTCTTATCGTTTGAATTTTATCGTTTTGCGCTTGTGGGTGCTCAGCATTGCCTTGCAGCATCCGCCGCCGTCGGTGGGGATACTGACGGCGCGACAGCCCAGCGCCCTGCCAAGCTCCTCCAGCGTGATGTCGTCAAGGAACTGGCCCTTCTCGTCGCGGATCATGACCTCGGGCACGGCCAGCAGGTCACTGTGCAGCCTGCCGCTGCACTGCTTGATGATGTCGGTGCCCGTGACAAGGCCCGCCACGCTGACGTTGCCGCCGAAATACTCATTTTTGATTTCGTGCACGGTGATCTTTACCTGCGGATACTTCTGCATCAGCGCATCGGCGCATTCCCGGATCAGCGGCCCGGCCAGCGTGCCGGTAACCACATCCATACTGTGGGGCAGCACCAGACCCGTGTGATTTTCCAGTTCTTCCAAAAAGGTGTCGTGGTAGAGCCGCCACATGCCAACGCCGTCCTCCAACTGTGCGAACGCATCGTAGAACTCTGCCGGAGGCAGCGGGCGCTCGGCGGTCAGATACCACTCATCGCTGGGGTAGATGACGCTGCGGCCATACTCGGCGCGGCATTTCTGTGCAAATTCTTCCAGAATATCCAGCGTGGCGGCGGCGGTTTCCTTATCGTAGGGTGTCAGCTTGTACAGACCCTTGCGGTAATCGGTCACACCGGCTGGCACGGCGGCGATGCTGCCGACCTGCGGGCGTAGGGCCAACAGGTCGGTCAGGGTGCGGCGCAGCTCGTCGCCGTCGTTGACGCCGCGGCAGAGCACAAGCTGACAGTTCAACTCGATGCCGCCCGCCGCCAGTCTGGGCAGATAGTCGAGAACCTCGCCGCCGCGCTTGTTGGCCAGCATCCGTACCCGCAGTGCGGGGTTTGTCGTGTGGACCGAGACAAAGATCGGGCTGATATGCATCTGGATGATACGGTCAATTTCGTGGTCGGTCAGGTTCGTCAGCGTGATATAGTTGCCGAACAGGAAGGAGAGCCGCTCGTCGTCATCCTTAAAATAGAGCGGCTCCCGCATACCGGGCGGCAGCTGGTCAATAAAGCAGAACATGCAGTGATTGGCGCAGCTGTGCTTTTCGTCGCCCAGATAGGTCTTGAAGTTGCAGCCCAGCGGCTCATACTCCGCCTTGGTGATCTGTACGGTGCGGTGCTGCTCGTTCTCACACACTTCCAGGGAGAACGAGGTGGGCGTTGTATAAAACTGGTAGTCCAGTGCATCGTTCAGGGGATGACCGTCGATGGCCAGCAGCGCACAGCCTACGGTAAGGCCGAAGCGCTCCGCGGGGGAATTTTCATCTACCGCTGTCACATACAGGGCCATGCTGTCACACTCCTTTGCGATGGTTGTTCAATAAAAAATGGGGAAGGCATCGCCCTCCCCACGCAAGAGACTTACGCCTCTTTCTTGATGACTTCCTGGCCTTTGTAGTAGCCACACTTGCCGCAAACCTTATGGGGAACCTTCAGTTCGCCACACTGCGGGCACTTCACCAGCGTAGGCGCCTCCAGTTTCCAGACATTAGAGCGACGTTTATCGCGGCGGGCTTGAGAATGCTTTCTCTTGGGTACGATAGCCATAATCGGACACCTCCTTGGTGAAACTCAACTTAGTAGTTGTTTTAATATGCTAAGCCTTGCATCTGCAGGGGCAGCATTGTCTGCCGGTTGGCAGGAACACCCTGCCGCCTTCTTCTTGCCGCAGATGGGGCATAGACCTTGACAATCAGCACTGCACAGCAGCACTGCGGGCACCTCAAAAATCAGCTCCTGATAGGCGAGTTCCTCGAGGTCGAGACAACCATTCTCACTGCACGGCAGTTCAAAATCCGGATCCTCCAAATCACGATCCCGCACGAAGTATTCGCGTGTAAAATCGTAATCCCGGGTCAGCGGTTCCAGGCAACGTGCGCACTCGGCATCAATATGAGCCTTTACACACAAAAGCAGCGCTGCGCCGTCTTCGGTCAGCGTCGCCGTAAAGTCACATACTGCCGGGGTGTTTACGCTGTAACCCCCGAAATCCGCCTTGGAGAAATCAGCCTCAAAATGCGCCTCAAACGGCTTGCGGCCACTCTCCAGAAAAGAACGAATATCAAATTGCATAGTACACCTCAAAAGGTTGCTTAAATAGTATACACAAGCGAAAGGGCCTTGTCAACCTGTAAAACACAAAAAGTTGAGATTTTTTTGGATTTTCCGCAGAAAATCGGGGCGGGAAGCACTTTCCCGCCCCGAAATCTCAATTTTTGCGGTTCAGAAGGTTCAGACGACGAACTTCTTCAGGTCCTCCGGCAGGTCAGCCGCATCGGCAGAAACCGTGACGACGACCTCGATGTTGGAGGTGATCTTGTCGATGGCGTTCAGGACCTTGGCGGCAGCGGCCATATCGTGGTCGGTGATGCGCAGGATGCCGTCGAGGAACAGCTCGGTAATATCGTAGTTGCCTGCCAGCACGCCTGCCACAAAGCCGTACAGCATATCAGCACCGGCAACGCCGTACTCGTCAACGTCTACCAGACGGGCGGAGTGGTTGATCTCGGTGGTGAGCTTCATGCACTTTTCAATGACAACAATGTTGCCGGAGGTGGTCTTGACGGCCTTGTCGATCATATCGATCATGGTCTTGGTCTTACCGGAGCCTTTGGTTCCAACAATCAGTTTCAGCATAGGGGGTTACCTCCTTATATTCGTCAGCGCGCAGTGCGCGTAGTTCCTTTAGTCTTTCAGCGCGGCCTCCAGCTCAGCCTTGCGGTCCTCATAGCCGGGCTTGCCCAGCAGCGCGAACATATTCTTCTTGTAGCTCTCAACACCGGGCTGGTCGAACGGATTGACACTCAGCAGGTAGCCGGAGACGGCGCAGGCACGCCAGAAGAAGTAGATCAGCTCACCGACATCGTGGGCGGACAGGCTGTCGACCTCGATCAGGCCCAGCGGCACGCCGCCGTCGGTGTGGGCGAGAATCGTGCCCTCCATTGCCTTGCGGTTGACAACGCTCATATTCTGGTTGGCCAGGAAGTTCAGGCCGTCAAAGTTGCCCTCAAGCTCCTCAATATAGAAGTCGTCGCGGGTGTGCTTGACGTCGACGTAGGTCTCGAACATGATGCGTGCGCCGTCCTGCAGGAACTGGCCCATGGAGTGCAGGTCGGTGGAGAAGATGCAGGAGGTCGGCATCAGGCCCTTCTGGTCCTTGCCCTCGCTCTCGCCGAACAGCTGCTTGTACCACTCGTTCATCATCGTGAAGTCAGGCTCGAAACAGGCCAACGTCTCAACGCTCTTGCCCTTGCGGTACAGGATGTTGCGGGTCATGGCGTAGCGGTAGGCGTCGTTGTCCGGGGACAGCTTGCCGAACTTCTCGCGGCCATCGACAGCGCCCTGCATGAGCTCGTCGATGTCGATACCGGCGCAGGCAATGGGCAGCAGGCCGACAGCAGTCAGGACGGAGTAGCGTCCGCCGACGTCGTCGGGAACGACGAAGGTCGGCCAGCCCTGCTCGGTTGCCAACTGCTTCAGCGTGCCTTTGGCGCGGTCCGTCGTGGCGTAGATGCGCTTGTTGGCCTCCCCAGCACCGACAGAATCCTCAAGCAGCTTGCGCAGCACGCGGAACGCGAGCGCGGTCTCGGTGGTGGTGCCGGACTTGGAGATGACGTTGATCGAGAAGCGCTTGCCCTTCGTCAGCTTGATGATGTCGTTCAGCGCCGTGGGGCTGATGGTGTTGCCGCAGAAATAAATCTTCAGGCCGTCGTCAGCCTCATTGTGGTACAGGCCCTTGACGGCCTCGACCACAGCGCGTGCGCCCAGATAAGAACCGCCGATACCGGCGACGAGCAGCACATCGGAATCCGAGCGGATCTTCTGCGCAGCCTCCTTGATGCGGGCAAACTCTTCCTTATCATAAGTAACAGGCAGGTCCAGCCAGCCCAGAAAATCATTGCCGGCACCCGTTTTGGATTCCAGCTGATTGTGGGCCAACTCGACCTGCGGATAGATTGCCTCATATTCTTCAGGACGGATGAATTTTGCAAGATGCTTGCCATTAAAAGAAACAGCCATCTTTAGCTCCTCCTTTATGATTTTTATATCCCCATGATACCGTTTTACGTCGGTATTGTCAAGCAAAAGTAGGGGTCTTTTTTCGACTTTTTCATGAAATTTGCACAAATTCAATTCCGGAGCAGCAGGCTTTGGGCAAGAAGGCGGAGGCAGTAGCGGAAACTTAACGCATCAACGTTCTGTGCTGCTGTGATGGGATAGCTGCACATTTCCGTGCCTTGATGCAGTATCTTAATGCGGCCCACCTGTTCCCCCGCCGCGACGGGCGCAGACAGCGACGCGGGCAGCTCGACGACGGCTTCCAGGGTGCCGCCCTCGCCCTTGGGCATCAGGCAGTGTCCGGGGCTTTCGTAGTTCAGCGGGACTGTCGCCGCCGTGCCGTGCTCCACGGGCAGCGTCTGCGGCGCGTCGCCGGGCAGCGCGGCAGCTGCGCTCTCATAGCGGGCAAAGCCGTAATCCAGCAGCGTACTGGCTGCCTGGAAGCGTTCCTTGCCCGACGCAGAGCCCAGCACGACAGCGATCAGCCGCAGGCCGTCGCGCTCGGCGCTGGCGGAGATACAGACGCCCGCCTTGCCGGTGGTGCCGGTTTTCAGCCCCGTGATGCCGCGGTAGCTTTTGAGCAGCTTGTTGGTGTTGACGAGCTGGGTCGCGCCGCCGCGCAGCGTGTCCATCCAGATCGAGCAGTAGTCCCGCACCTCGGTGTGGTGCAGAAGCATTTCGCGGCTCATCAGGGCGACATCCCGCGCGGTGGAAAGGTGCCCTGCCTCGTCCAGCCCGCAGGCGTTGACAAAGTGGGTATTCGTCATGCCGAGCTCATACGCGCGGACGTTCATCATCTCCGCAAAAGCGGTTTCGCTGCCGCCGACATACTCAGCCACGGCCACCGCGGCGTCGTTGGCGCTGGAAATGCAGATGGCCTTGAGCATGTCGTCCAGCGTCATCTGCTCGCCGGGTTCGAGCCAGATCTGACTTCCGCCCATGTGGTAGGCGTGCTCACTGACAGGGACAAAATCGTCAAGGTGTATCTTGCCCGCCTCGAGGGCCTCAAACGCCAGCAGCAGTGTCATGACCTTGGTGATGGAGGCGATCGGGCGCCGGGCATCGGCGTTTTTCTCATAGAGCACCGTGCCGGAGTCCTCGTCGATCAGGATGGCCGCCGCGCAGGGCACGTCAAAGTCGGCGTTGGTCGCCGGGGTGATGCCCGCAGCGGACGCGGCAAACCCGCGCAGCAGCGAAAGCACCACCAGCAGCAGGCAGAGCAGCAGGGTCACGGCACGTTTTTTCATGGCAGCACACCTCCGGCGAAAATCGCTTTGGTACTACGATATGCTGCTCTGTGCGGAATTAGTATTGCGCTTTTGGCCGGATTCTATTATAATAAATCATATATGTCTACTATATATAAAAGCAAAGGAATCGTACACCATGCGGGTAACTTTTTACACCTTGGGCTGCAAGGTAAACCAGAATGAAACGGGCGCGCTGGCCCAGCTGTTTGAGGAAAACGGCTACACCGTTGTCTCCAATGAAGAAGGTGCGGATGTCTACATCGTCAACAGCTGCACCGTGACGAACTTCGGCGACCAGAAGAGCCGCAAATGGCTGCGCCGTGCCAAGCGCGAGAACCCCGGCGCGGTGACCGTGCTGACAGGGTGCTACCCGCAGGCCTTCCCGGACGAGGCCGCCGAGATCGCCGAGGCGGACGTTGTGACCGGCTCCGGCAACCGTCACGCGATTCTGACCGACGTGCAGAAGGTGCTGAACGGTGAGGAGGAGCGCGTCGTCGACATCCGCCCCCACGAGAAGGGCGAGCGCTTTGAAGAACTGCCCATGGACAAGTTTGCCGAGCACACCCGCGCCTTTGTCAAAGTCGAGGACGGCTGCAACCGCCGCTGCGCCTACTGCGTTATTCCGCGCGCCCGCGGTCCGGTGCGCAGCCGCGATGAGGCGAGCGTGCTGGAGGAGTTGCGCCGCCTGGCCGACGCCGGGTATAAGGAGGTCGTGCTGACGGCCATCAGCCTGCCGAGCTACGGCACCGACAGCGGTACGAGCCTGGTGGAGCTGATTGAAAAAGCCGCCGAGGTGCCCGGTATTGAGCGCATCCGGCTGGGCAGCCTTGACCCAGACATGCTGCACGATGACGACATCCGCCGCATGGCCGCCGTAAAGAAGCTCTGCCCGCAGTTCCATTTAAGCCTGCAGAGCGGCTGTGACAAGACGCTGCGCGCCATGCGCCGCCCCTACACGACGGCCCAGTACGCCGATATTGCAGCCAAGCTGCGCGCGGCATTCGGTGCGGACAACGTCAGCTTTACCACCGATGTCATCGTAGGCTTCCCCGGCGAGACGGAGGATGACTTTGAAGCCAGCATGGCCTTTGTGACGGGAATGAGGTTTTTGAAGGTGCATGTGTTCCCCTACTCCCGCCGCGAAGGAACGGCAGCCTGCGACTTTGCCGACCAGCTGCCGGAGCACGAGAAGGAGGCCCGCAGCCGCCGCATGACCGCCGCTGTGGAGGAGGTACGCGCTGCCGAAGCAGCCGCTATGCAGGGCCGCAAGGCCAGCGTGCTGCTGGAAGCGCCGCTGTCCGCCACAATGTTCACCGGCTACACGAAGCAGTACCTGCCTGTGCTGGTCAGCGCACCCGGGCACAAGACCGGCGACATTGTGGAGGTCACGCTGGGTGCCTGGGACGGGAAACGGTGCAGGGCGGAGATCGTTTGATTTATATTGATTGTTGCAACGCCGTTATTCATGCTCGATGTAGGGGCGATGCTTGCATCGACCCGCGGGCGGATGCAGGCATCCGCCCCTGCAAGTCGGGGATGCCGCCGCGCCGCAAGAGAGATTGCATCCATTCTGCAGGGAAATCTCTGGATTTTACAGAGTTTTTCCTGTTTTTTGTTGCCTGCCCTCTTGCAAAAAGTATGGATTTTTGGTAAAATTTTAACAGGAGCGGGTGTACCCGCTGATACGTCACTTTTGGAGCAAACAGAGCAAAACAAAGGAGCAATTACATGAGAGGCATTTACACCCCCGTAACGGATATCCGTCGCAAGGTGTTCACTGAGGTTGCCCGCATGGCCTATGAGGTCAACGAGCTTTCCGACTACGAAAAGCTGATGCGTGAGCTGCCCTTCAAGATCATTCCCGGTGAGGAAAAATCTCTGCGCAGCAGCATCTTCCTGGAGAGAGCCATCATCTCCGAGCGCGTCCGTCTGGCCATGGGCATGTCCCTGCGTCCGCTGGATGAGAGCGTGCCCGCCAGCGAGGGCCTGGAGCACAGCGTCATTGCAGACAAGTACTACGAGCCGCCGCTGATCAATGTTATCAAGTTTGCCTGCAACGCCTGCCCGGAGAAGGTCATCAAGGTCACGGCCATGTGCCAGGGCTGCCTGGCGCACCCCTGCCAGGAGGTCTGCCCGAAGCACGCCATCAGCTTCCGCAACGGCAAGAGCCACATTGACCAGAGCCTCTGCGTCAAGTGCGGCCGCTGCGTCAACAGCTGCCCTTACAGCTCCATCGTCAAGACCGAGCGTCCCTGCGCCGCGGCCTGCGGCATGGGTGCCATCCACTCCGACGAGCATGGCCGTGCCGAGATCGATTACGATAAGTGCGTTTCCTGCGGCATGTGCCTGGTCAACTGCCCGTTCGGCGCTATCGTTGACAAGGGCCAGATCTTCCAGCTGATCCAGTCCATCAAGCGCGGTGATGAGGTCGTTGCCATCGTGGCCCCCGCCTTCATCAACCAGTTCCCCGGCATGACCCCCTCCAAGCTGAAGGAGGCCATGCGTCGGCTGGGCTTTGCCGATGTGGACGAGGTCGCCATCGGTGCCGACCTGTGCACCATCGACGAGGCGAAAGACTTCATGGAAGAGGTTCCCGCCAAGATCCCGTTCATGGGTACGTCCTGCTGCCCCGCATGGAGCGTGATGGCTAAGAAGCTGTTCCCCCAGCAGGCCGAGTGCATCAGCATGGCCATGACCCCCATGGTCCTGACCGCCCGCCTCATCAAGAAGGAAAAGCCCAACGCCCGTATCTGCTTTATCGGACCCTGCGCCGCCAAGAAGCTGGAGGCCAGCCGCCGATCCGTCCGCAGTGAGGTCGACTTCGTCCTGACCTTCGAGGAGCTGATGGGTCTGTTTGAGGCCAAGGCTGTCAACTTTGCCGACCTGCCGGACAATCCGGAGGATGCCTTCAACAGCGCCAGTGCCGACGCCCGCGGCTTTGCTGCCTCCGGCGGTGTCGCACAGGCGGTTGTCAACGCCATCAAGAAGATGGACCCGGACCGCGAGGTCAAGGTCATGAGCGCCCAGGGTCTGGCCGACTGCAAGAAGATGATGATGATGGCCAAGGCCGGCAAGTACAACGGCTACCTGCTGGAAGGCATGGGCTGCCCCGGCGGCTGCATCGGCGGCGCCGGCACCATCGCCGACCCCGCCCGCACCGCTGTCGCACTGAACAAGTACGTCAAGGAGGCTCCGTTCCAGGACCCCGAGCAGAGCCCCTTCATGACCAGCATCCACGTGCTGAAGGACGACCCCAACTTTGAGGTCTGAGTTTTCCTGACTTCTGCCGCTTCCCGTCTGCCGGGAGGCGGCTTTTTTGTGTCTTCGGCAAAGTCTGCGTTTTTCTTCCATAAGATGTGTCTCATGTGAAACATTTTTGTGAAAGTCTCACAAGCCGGATTGACTTTTTCTTCTGAATATGTTATTTTTGCGGTGACAAATTCCTTCGCGTTCTGTTTTGGAACGCACAGAGCCGCCTCTGCGGCTGGAAAGGTCGATTCTTGAATATGACGAAATCTTTGAAGCATACGGGCAGACGCACCGGGGCGGTCCTCGTCTCGCTGCTGCTGCTCCTGACGCAGGACGACTGCAAGCAGGCGGCTTTCTCGACCACGTGGGCCGCGATCAACGGACGTCCCCTTTCGGATACTTATTTCTACAATGCGCCGCATCTGCGCGGCGGGGATATGCCGCCCGATACCTACTCTTTCGGCAAGGCGCTGGACTCGACCGACGGGACGGGACGCGAAGTGCGCTTCTCCTTTACCACCGCCATTTCCCC